>CAJICO010000248.1_pt1 | contig 22281 bp, 20 predicted proteins | sample 9199701 | NCBI WGS metagenome assembly CAJICO01 (sample SAMEA7708339, study PRJEB35096) | sediment metagenome | biome: marine neritic benthic zone biome [ENVO:01000025]; feature: sediment [ENVO:00002007]; material: shallow marine sediment [ENVO:03000034] sea grass bed [ENVO_01000059] ... | reverse complement strand
GGGTCGTATTCAGTGGCATGAGCCTCTGACAGCCGCTGGACGGCAGGTGCGTCCATGAATTCGGTGATCAGGATCATTGCAGGCCAGCGACGCACATGTATTTGGTCTCGAGATAGTCATCGAGGCCCTGGCTGCCGCCCTCCTTGCCCATGCCGCTTTCCTTGAGTCCGCCGAAAGGTACCTCGACGGTGGTGATCAGACCCGAGTTGATGCCGATCAACCCATAATCCAGCCCTTCATTCAGCCGGAAAGCCCGGCCAAGGTCACGGGTATAAGCGTATGCGGCAAGCCCGTATTCGGTGGCGTTGGCGGCGCTGACCGCTTCTTCCTCGGTCTCGAACTTGAAGATGGCCGAGAGGGGGCCGAAGATTTCGTCGGTTGCGAACTGCATGTCGGCTGTCGCCCCGGTGATTACCGTCGGCTGGAAGAATGTGCCGCCCTTTTCGTGCCGCTCGCCGCCCTGTGTGACCTGGCCTCCCTTGGCGCGGGCGTCTCCGATCATCTCCTCGACCTTCTCGACTGCGGCCATGTCGATCATCGGGCCCTGCTGCACGCCATCCTCAGTACCGTTGCCGATGACGAGCGCGGCAGTGGCCGTATTCAGCTTCTCGACGAACTCGTCGTGGATGCCGGACTGAACGTAGAAACGATTGGTGCAGACGCAGGTCTGGCCCATGTTGCGGTATTTGGCGATCATCGCGCCTTCGATGGCGGCATCAATGTCGGCATCGTCGAAGACCAGGAAGGGTGCGTTGCCGCCCAGTTCCATCGAGACTTTCTTGACGGTGTCCGCCGACTGCCGGATCAGCGTCTTGCCCACTTCCGTTGAGCCGGTGAAAGTCACCTTGCGCACGTCGGGGCTGGCCATGATGGCGCCGCCAATCTGGCGCGACGAGCCGGTGACGATGTTCACCACGCCTGCCGGGAAGCCCACATCCTCGGCCAGTTTGCCCCAGACGAGGCCCGAATAGGGCGTGGCCGTCGCCGGTTTGGCGACGACGGTACAACCTGCGGCCAGCGCCGGGCCGAGTTTGCGGGCAAGCATCGACGAGGGGAAATTCCAGGGTGTGATCGCGCCAACAACGCCAACTGGATGATGCGTCACCAGAAGCCGCCGATCATTTGTCGGCGATGGCACGATCTCGCCCTTGGTGCGGCGGATTTCCTCGGCAAACCAGCGTATGTAGGCAGCCCCGATGGCGATTTCGCCCCGCGCTTCAGCGAGCGGCTTGCCCTGTTCTGCTGTCAGCAGCTGGGCCAGCGGCTCCTGATTGTCGAGGAGCGCGTCATGCAGGTCGTGCAGCAGCCCCACCCGGGTCAGCAGATTGGAGCGAGACCAGTCCGGAAAGGCTTGGGTCGCGGCAGCGATCGCGCGCTCAGTCTCGGCGGTGCCGCAGTTCGGAACTGTGCCCAGGGTCTCGCCCGTTGCCGGGTTCGTAACATCGATGGTTTCGCCGCTGTTCGCCCCTGTCCAGGTGCCGCCAACAAGGTTTGCCTGCATCAGGAGGCCATTAAAATCGCTCATGGTTTTTCCTTCGAAAAGATAAACTGCGTGTGCTGTTCATAGGTCTCGCCCGGCCGTAGCACGGCGGAAGGGAATCCGTCATTGTGGTTCGCATCGGGCCAGATTTGCGGCTCCATCGCGAGGCCTGCAAAGGCGCCCATTGATTGGCCGTCAAGACCGGGCAGATTGATGTTGATCTTCGCACCGTCGTAAATCTGCAAGCCTGGCTCGGTCGTCCGGCATTCCATGGCAACGCCAGAAGCAGGGCTGGTCAGCCGCGCCACCGGGCGCAGCGCGAACCTTCTGTTTGACAGGCAATAATTGTGGTCGACCTTGTGGGCCTGACGGACCGGCGCGGGTTGGCGAAAGTCAAATGCGGTGCCGGCGACCGGCGCGACCTCCCCTGTCGGGATCAGTTCATCGTCCACCGGCAGGTAGTGCTCGGCATCGACCCAAAGCAGGTGGTCCGAGATCGTGGCGCCGCCATCCAGGTTGAAGTAGCTGTGATGCGCCAGATTGCAGAGCGTCGGCGCGTCGGTCGTGGCATTGAACCTGATATCAAAAGTGCCGCCGGGCAGCAGGGAATAGGTGACCCGCGCATCAAGATTGCCAGGGAACCCCATGTGGCCGTCTGGCACGGCGATTTTCAAAGTCACGCTGTCGTCAGTCAGATCACCGATCCGCCAGGCTGACTTGCCCATGCTTTCTGCACCGCCGTGCAGCATGTGTTTGCCGAGGAAATTTCTATCAAGCGCAAACGTTTGGCCTTCGAGTTCGAGATGACCGTCACGGACCCTGTTGGCACATCGCCCCGCAATGGCGCCGAAATAGGGGGACCGGTCAAGATAGGGTGCGAACTCGGGGAAGCCGAGCACCAGGGGGCTTTCGTGCCCTTCCAGGCGCAAGTCCTGCAGCAGTGCACCGTAGGTCAGAACGGAGGCCGTCAGACCTCCGCCTGTCAGCACCACCCGGTTAATCTCGGTGCCGTCCGGAAGTTCGCCGAACACCGCGGTCACAGACTGACCTCGACCGCCGTGCCGGTCCGGGCGCTCTGCTCGGCCGCTTCGCCCACAATCACCGACCAAAGGCCATCCATCAAACTGACTTCCGGCTCGCCTTTGCCCGCGATCACAAGATCACGGAACCGCTGGTGCTGGTAAAAGGTCGAGCCATGGTGGTCGCCGGCGGCAAGTACCGTTTCGTCCACCTTGACCTGTTCAACCGTCACGCACTTTCGCAACCGATCCGAGATCTCAATTTCGGCGTGCCGCTCCTTACCTTCCAGACTGAAGCGCGAGGGACCCGGCACCTTGGCATCCACCCGTGCTTTTGCACCGGTGACCGAAACGATCTCCTGCCAGTAGGAAGTCTCGGCAAACATGCAAAGATCAAGCATCCCGCGCGCGCCGCTTTCGAAATCGACGACCACAAATGCGTTGTCATACATGTCCGGCGCCTTGCCGTCATAACGCTCGTCCAGGTGATTTACATCAACACCGGCAGAAGCGAAGACCCTTACTGGGTCGCTTTTCAAAGTAAACCGCATCAAGTCCCAGAAATGGCAGCATTTCTCGACCAATGTTCCGCCAGTTCTTTCGTTGAACCGGTTCCAGTCGTCGACCTTTTCAAGAAACGGGTAGCGGTGCTCGCGGATGGACATCATGCGGGGCGTGCCTGTTGTCCCTGCCGTCAGCTCGTAGAATAGCCGCTGCATGGGCGGCATGAAGCGGTACTCCATCGCCACCCAGATGGGCGCTGCGCGACCTTCGGCGCGTGCGATCACATCGCGGCAATGGCCCGGCGTCGTGCAGAGCGGTTTTTCCACCAGGATTGGCAGGTTCGTCGCCAGAACATCCAGAAGGATGTCGTGGTGCGTGTCGTTTGGCGTGGCGATCAGCAGGGCATCGCAAAGGCCCGCCGCCAGCATGTCGCGGTGATTGGAGAACGCCGTCACATGCTCTCCCGCCAGTTGCGAGGCTTGCGCCTGCATGTCAGCGTTGGGCTCGGAAATCGCCTCGACCCGGCACCCGCCCAACAGACGTATGTTGCGGATGTGCTCCTGCCCCATGGTGCCGGCGCCGATGATGCCATATCGAACCATATTACAACTCCAGAACCGGCAGGCTCATTTCGGCGGCAACGGCCCGCAACATCGGACGGTGTTCGCCGTAAGCAAGCGCCATATGGTGTTCAAGGCCGCAGTCCATAACGCGGGCGAGGACGTCGCTGGCAGGCTTGTCGAAACGGACGACGCCCGAAGTGCCGGTAAACGACTTCGGCCGCGCAAGCATCTCGCCAGATGCAATGACCATTTTGGTTTCGCCGAAGGCCTGGCTGATCCGTAGGAAGGTCACCTGCCCCGGCTTCAGCGGGAATTCGTAGAGAAGCGGCATTTTGCGGTTGGTGTGGATGGTTGCCAGCGCCTGGTCGCCCTCGGCCAACATTGACAAGGGCGCCTGACCGCAGTGCCAGACGACACCTGTATCATCCTCGGCGTCCATATCGACCAGATCGGTCAGGAAGACGGCTTCGCCGCTGGCTTCCTGCAGGATCAGTTGCGTCAGGGCGCCATAGACGTCGGCCTCGCAGGCGCAAGGCACCCGTGCCTCGCCCATCATCGACACCGGGCCGCAGACAGCGCCGCCATATTCGGTAAACGTCTCGGGCCAGCAGCGAATGGCGAAAGCGTCGTAGCCGCCTTCTTCGCGAATGCCATCAAGTGCAAGTTTCAGGCGCAGCGAGCGGTCCAGTTCGTCCTGATCCACCTCGTCCAGCCCTTCGGCCTGAACGGTTCGCCGGAGCGTCCGGACGTCACCCGCGTCCGCGGCGCGGCCTGCATCGAAAAGACTGTCCAGGGTCAGTTCGTCCACCTCGACGCCCGCCAGTTGTTGCAGATTGTCTTTGTCGTAGGCGCAAGTGTCGAATCCGACCGGGTGATCACCCAGCCTGCCGATCCGCTTTCCGGCGATGCGCCGGACAATCTCGCCCGCGTCGTCGCTCGCCGAAGACGCGGGGCGACCAGCCAGCTTGCCTGCCATACGTTGACCCGCCAGCAATGCCTCCAGGTCAGTGGCGATATCGCCTGTCGGATCGGCATAGAGCCAGGAAAACCGCCGCCCGTTCAGGCCAAGCGCGTGACTGGCCAAGTTCAAGCCGCAGAACGAATTCAGACGCAGCCGCCCGCCGATCCTTGGTTCGGGGATGGCCCAGAGTCCCAGGGGCGCGTCAAGCGCCATGGCGGCGGCTACGGTCAGGGAGGCATCTGTGAATGTCACCTGCAGGATCAGCAAGAATTCAAGGTCTTTGTCCTTGAGTTCAGCGATGGCTTCCTCGGTCGCTTGGGCGTCAAAAAGCAGGTGGCGCGGCCCGGCCAGTTCGTGACCGGAGGCGTCCAGGCCCGCTAGCATTGCCTCGAGGTTCTCCTCGGCGAAGGGAACGTCGAAAGTAGGTCTTCCCAGGGGAAGGATGCCGATTTTCATGCGTCAAATCCCTGATAGTCATGGCGGAACGAGGCGTCGTCATACGTAAACCGCGCGCCGCCTTCACCAAAAGTTGTGTGCCTGTGCCAGGGCACCGCATTTTTGTCGGCCAAGCCGGAAATGTCGGCCATGTAGTCACGCGATCCACCAAGCAACTCCCGCTCGATCGCTGTCCAATCGGGATAATTTGTGAAGGCGTCGAGCCATATGGCCCGGCCGGCCAGAAACCCCGAGGCCCCGGCCGAAAAGGCGTGCGACAATACGGCCTTGAACTCCGGCTTGCCCGCACCCGCCGACAACATGACCCAGGGGCGACCGGCGAGGCGTCCCATCTCGTCGAAAATCGCCTGAACCCCGGCAGTGCCGTCGGCTTCCGCAGCGCTCACCGGGCTTTCGAGCTTGAAGACATCAACGCCATAGTCGGGCTTGGCGAACTCTTCGACCGAGGCCAGCACATGGTCGGAACGCTTGCCGGTCATCTCGACATAATCCTTGGTCTGATGCGTGTCCTTGGCCAGCGGATAGACCAGTAGTTCGAACAGAAACGGGATGTCATGGCGGGCACAATCTTCGCCGATCCGTTTCACGTAATCTTGCTGGTCCTGGCAAACATCGGCAGTGGCATCGGGCCGGTACCAGGCCAAAACCTTGACCGCATCGCCGCCCATGCGCTTGATCTTGGCCACCGACCAGTCATCGATGTTGGCCGACAGCCGGCCCCCGGCCGTGTCATCAAACAGTGAATCCTCGAGCGTTACGATCAGCCCCTTGGTCGGCATCAGCACATCGATGGCGTGCGGAACGGCGTAGTGCGGGTCGAGCAACATTGCTGTCGATTGATCCTGCAATGTTTCGACCAGCATGCGCTTGAAACGTGCGACCTGATCCCAGGGCGCCTCATCCATGCCGAGGTGCTTGGCGATCGGATTCTTGATCGGAGGGCGCTGATCGACAGCAGTCATCTTAAAGATGCCACGGCTGTCCGCCATGCGCCGCAGACCCCAGAGTTTGCCGGGCGTCGGTTGCATCAGGCCATCTCCCGCATGAAGTCTTCGGTTTCTTTTCGGGTTGGCGTACCGGCACGGCCGCCACTTCGCGTACATTTGATTGCCGCAACTGCATTGGCGAAGCGGATGGCATCGGTCTCGCCCGCCCCTTCCGCCAGTTGCAGCGCAAATGCGCCGTGCCAGACGTCGCCAGCGCCCAATGTGTCAGTCGCCTTGACCGCATACCCTTCGACATGACCCTTGCCATTCGGGCCTAGGTAAATCACGCCCTCGGCGCCCATGGTCACGCAGGCCCAGCCGCCGTATGCCGTCACGCAGTCTTCCAGCGCTTCCGCCGGTTCTCGCTCGGGGAAAAACGAGTTGAGCCCCTGCAGCGAAAAGGCAAGATGGCTGGCCGGTCTGAAGGCATCCGCCTCTGCCGGCGATTCCACGTCAAGCACCCCGGGAACGCCGCGTTGTCTTGCCAGTTCCATCGCGGCCAGGGCGCCTTCCGTCCACCTCGTATCGGCGAGAAAGGCCTTGGTTTGGGGGGCTTTGAGAATGCGGTCGGTATTGTTGTTCAACCCGGCGCCACGGTAGTTCATGATCATCCGCTCGCCACTCCGGTCAACGAAAACCGACGAAAAGGAAGATCGCTCGCCCGACCGATCACAAAGCGAGATGTCGACGCCGTCAGCCGCCAAATCGCCAAGGATCATGTCGCCCACCGGATCGCCCCCAAGGCGTGCTGCCAGCTTGGGCTCTCCGCCCAGCTTGGCGATGGCGACCGCCGCGTTGGCGGCACAACCACCGCCGACGATGGCCGCATCCTTGGCCCTATATTTCGCACCTTCCGACGGAAATTCGTCGACGTAGAAAATATAGTCGGCGACCGCGACACCCACGACCAGAACGGACGTCATGGCGAGCACCACCGAATTCGGAGATTAAGGGAATTCCTGACCATAGCCTCTTCGTCGCCGCCACCCGCCACGGCGCGCATTGAACGCCTTTCCTGGGCAACTTCCAAGGCGCCATATCGGCCAATTTTCCACAATGTTCAAATCTTATTCGCCGAGCCGGGCCGGAACGCCCGGATTGCGGAGGGTTTCAAACTTAGCAAACGGTCCGAAACCTCTCGACTATCGTGTCCAGTACCTCGCCGGGATCGCGTTGCCACCAGTTTTCCGCCGAGAAAATCTCAACCTCGCAAGGACCTGCGTAACCAACATTCTCGACGGCACGCCGTATCGCTTTCAGGTCGGCAACGCCGTCGCCCATCATGCCACGATCAAGCAGCATGTCCGAAGTTGTCTCCAGCCAATCGCACAGGTGATAGCCCAGAATGCGATCCCCGCCTGCAGCCATCAGCGCGTCGGCAAGGCCCGTATCCCACCAGACATGGTAGACATCTACGGCAATACCGAGATTGTCGGCGCCGACCGTCCGGCAAAGCTCAACCGCTTCCCGAGTTGTGAACAGGCACGTCCGGTTGCCGCCAAACATCGGGTTCAGAGGTTCCAGCGCCAGCATCACGCCACTGGGCGCGGCATATTCAGCAAGGTTGGCGACCCGTTCGGCGATTATCTTCTGGCTGTCCTCGACACCTTTTGTGCCGGGTTCCGTTCCGCCCGTCACGATGGTCAGGACGTCAGCTCCCAGCGCGGCTGCCATATCGACCGAGGCGCGGGCCTCGTCGAGGGTTACGGGCGCTTGGGCGCCGGTGAAGTAGGGCGCGCGACACAGACCAACAACGGTCATGCCCGCGGCCCTTACACGCTCGCCGATCTCAACGGCGCGCGTTCCGATTTCGCGGCGCCAAAAGACGATACCACCAAGGCCGCGCTCGGCACAGGCGTCGATGACCCTTTCGACCGGCCAGCCCGCGCCATAGCCTTCGAGATTATGGCCCAGCGTTGCCGTGTTCAGAGCCAGTGCGCTGATATCGTTCGAAAAATCACGCAATCCCGTACTGCCTCAAGAGCATCTTCATTCGTGCCGTCGCCAGATCGGGATCGGCAAGCAATCCCGCTTGGTCGGCCATGCGGAAGCATTCGACGAAATAGGGCAAGGGCCGCATTGATTGTGCGCCGCCCAGCATGACGAAATGGTCCTGATGTCCGTTGAGCCATGCCAGGAAGACAACCCCGGTCTTGTAGTACTGCGTTGGGGCCCGGAACATCAGACGTGCCAACGGCACAGTCGGATCGAGAATCGCTCGAAACTTGGCCGCGTTGCCTTCGCCCAGATAGCCAACCGCCCTCCCGACCACTCCGGCCAGCGGATCGAATATGCCCAGAAGAGCGTCGCTGTACCCAAGTTCATCACCCTCGACGAGTTCCGGATAGTTGAAGTCGTCGCCGGTATACATCTTGACGCCCTGAGGAAGCCGCCGCCGCATGGCGATTTCCTTGTCCTTATCGAGAAGCGAGATCTTGATGCCATCGACCTTGGCGGCATTTTCGTCGATGACGGCCAGCGCCGTTTCGAGCGCAGGTTGAAAACGGTCGGCGCCCCAATATCCAGCCAGCGCCGGGTCGAATGCCTCGCCCAGCCAGTGAAGAATCACCGGCTTGTCGCAGGCCCTTAGCACGTCGCGATAAACAGAAATGTAATCTTCCGGCGAGTTAGCAACCCTAGCCAGCGCCCGGCTGGCCATCACGATCAGCCGACAGTCGGCATTCTGGATCGCCTCGACCTGTTCAAGGTACGCACGGCGTACATCATCGATGTTTCGGGCCTTGTCCGCCGCCAGATGATCGGTTCCACAACCGTTGAATACAAGCGCGTTCGGCACCTCCGCACGGGTACGCCTGATCAGTTCCAGCGCGCCTGACCAGTCGAGACCCATGCCTCGCTGCGCTGTGTCCATGGCCTCGGCAATGCCAAGCCCCAGCCCCGCGAGGTAGCGGCGGAAGGCCATGGTGGCCTCCCAATCCACAGTTGCCGGGCCGGAGGGATCCGCATCGGTGAACGGATCCGCCACCACATGGGCCGCGGCAAAGATGGTGCGCGCCGCATCGGCTTCCATGGGCACGGCCTCGACGGCTGTGCCTGTTAGCACATAGTCAGAGAGGCGCCCGGCCTTGTCGGGAAGCGCGATCTTCATCTCTCAGAACCTCGGCACAAGCAGGCCACCATCGGCGGCGATGATTTGACCAGTGGTGTACGGAAGATTGCCGGTGGCCAATGTGGCAATGATCCGGCCAATCTCCTCGGGCTGCCCGACGCGTGGAATCAGCGTCAGCCCGTCTTTCGCCCGCGCTTCATACTGGTCGATGACCGGGGCGGTCAGGTCAGTCTCAATCAGGCCGGGCTGGACGTCGTAAACGGCGATCCCTTCACGGGCCAGCCGCACGGCCCAGCCTTTGGCGACCATAGCCGCGGCGGACTTCGAGGCCGCATACTCCAGCCGTGGTTCGGCAACGGCGACCGCATTGCACGATGTCACATTGACGATGGAACGGAACAGATCCGCCGACCGGCCCTGCGACAGCAACAACCTGGCAAAGGCCTGAGTGAGAAAGAAAACCGCTTTGGCGTTCACTTCCAGGCAACGGTCCCAGCTTTCCTCGCTGACTTCCAGCGGGTCGCCGCGGCTGAGCACACCCACTCCGGCGTTATTGACCAGCGTCGTCAGAGGGCCAAGCGCAGTTTCGACTTCGTCCAATGCGCCAGCATGGGCGGCGAGATTGGTAACGTCAAAGGCTATCTTTACGGCCTCACCGCCCACCTCCCTCACGTGGACAAGAGCCGCGGCAAGCTCGTCGTCATCGGCTGGCCCGTGAACCGCGACAGCGAATCCCTCGCGTGCGAGTGCCACCGCTGCCCCCAAGCCAATGCCCCGGCTAGATCCGGTCACCAGGGCTACATGCCCACTCATGCCGCCGCTCCGTGTTTCATCAACTCTCGCGCAATGATCATCCGTTGGATCTGATTGGTTCCCTCATAAATCTGCGTGATCTTGGCATCGCGATACAGACGCTCGACCTCGAACCCCCTGATATAGCCCGAGCCGCCAAAAACCTGCACCGCGTCAGCGGTGGCTTTCACCGCCATATCACTGGCATAGCACTTTGCCATGCTGCAGGCTTTGGTTGCCGCCTCACCACGATCGATCTTGATCGCGGCTGAGTGTGCAAGCAGCCGCGCCGCTTCGGTATCCTTGGCCATATCGGCTAGCATCCACTGGATTCCCTGAAACTCGGCGATGGGTTTTTGGAATTGCACACGCTGCCCGGCATACTCCACCGCTGCCTCAAGCCCGGCCTGCGCAATGCCGACGGCAAGCGCCGCGATCCCCACACGCCCTTTATCGAGAGCACTCATCATCATATGAAACCCGCGACCGTTTTCGCCCAAAATCGCGTCCGGAGGCAGACGAACATCCTTGAAGGTCAACGCCCCCACGTGGCTTGCCCGCTGGCCCATCTTCTGTTCCTTGGGGCCACGTTCCACACCAGGGCTGTGCAGATCGACAATGAAGATCGACATGCCCCGATGCCCGGCATCACGGTCGGTCAGGGCCAGCACAAAGCCGATGTCCGCCACCGGTGCGTTATGGATCCAGATTTTGCCGCCGTTCAGAATCCAGCCGTCGCCATCGCGGACCGCCTCGCTGCGAATGCCCGAAACGTCGGTGCCCGCTTCCGGTTCGGTGATGCAGTAAGCCACTTTTGTTCTGGCGGTCGTTACATCCCTCAACCAGCGTTCCCTTTGGTCATCGGTGCCGTGGCGAACCAGCAGTGTCGAGATCAGCTCGATCAGCCCACATTGGTCGGCGATACTGGCATAGCCGCGCGAAAGCTCCTCCATGACCAAGGCATAGGTCAGCGTGTCGAACCCTGGCCCGCCCATGGTTTCCGGCACACCGATGCCAAATAGGCCAAGCTCTCCCATTTCAGTGTAAAGCTCGGCTGGAAATACCGCGTCACGGTCCAACATTTCGGCAAGGGGCCGAATCGACTTCTCGGCAAAACCGCGAGCCATATCGCGCACCTGAATATGTGTCTCAGTGAGATACATGCCGAACCCAGCTAGTAACCGTTTGGTTACTTTATCTCTTGCCTGCCCGACGGGTCAAGCCGGGCGCAGGGAAAAAATTTCTTGTGACAGCGCAGACTGCCGGGTTTAATAACTGTCCAGTTACTCAGCCGAGGCAGCATGAGCACCTTCAATTTTCGCACTTACCCCTTTTTGTACTGAAGCAATGGGCCGTCAGCTTCCTCCCGGCTCGCATGGCGCCGATGATCTGGAAATCGGCGACAGGATCGACTGCGGCTCGATCACTGTCACGGCAGAGATGATCGACAGTTTCGCCAACCTCACCGGTGACCGGTTTGAGATACACATGTCGCGGGACGCGGCCCGAAGGCATGGTTTCGATGATCGGGTCGCTCACGGGCTATTGGTATTGTCACTGATTGACGGGCTCAAAAACCAGGCCCGGGCGCAATTCAAAGCGCGGGCTTCCATGGGATGGGACTGGCAATTTCGACGGCCCGTGCTCGCGGGTGACCGACTTTCGGTGGTGCTTTGCATCACCGACAAGCAATCCGCCAAGTCGAATGATCAAGCGGTATTGGCTCTGGAATTCACCGTCACGAACCAGGACGGCACAGAGGTCCAGAAGGGCCAGAACCGGTTGCTTGCATATCGCTGATCAGACCTCGTGGTCGCAGACGAAGATTCCGTCGAGTCCGCCATCCAGCTCGGCCACAAGCCGCGTTCCGATCGCCTGGTGCACCTCGTCGGCTAGATAGGCATCGCGCACCGCGGTATCGCGGAAATCGAACCAAAAGACATCGCGGAACCCACGCACCAGCGGATCCTCGACGCTGACATTGGCACGGCTCTGGAAATCCAGAATGCCGTCGATCCGGTTTGAAAGTCCGGCCAGATCATCGAAAAGCGCCCGCTTCTTCGCTTCCGCTGTTCCCGGCTTGAACCGAACGGCCACGAAATGGCGGATCATACTGACTCTCCTCCAAAATTTGGCTTTCGTTTTTCGCGGAACGCCGCCAGCCCTTCGGCAAGATCGTCCGCTCCCGCCGCAAGCGTTCCTGCCAGGGCTTCGATGACCCGTTCGGTCTCCTCGCCTTCGGCCACATTGATAATCATCTTTGTCAATTCGGTCGCGCGGGGGCCGCGCTCGAGCACCCGGGCGGCCACGGCCTCGGCGGCGACCATGGCTTTTCCGGCCTCGGTCACCATGTCGACGATGCCAAGCGCTTGCGCCTCCTCGGCGGTGAACACCTCACCCATCAGAGCCATGCGCCGCACGGACTGCGCCCCAAAGCGACGCACGGCGCGCTGCGTTCCTGACCAGCCCGGAATTATCCCCAGCCCCGCCTCGGGTTGGCCGAGTTTCACCTGAACCTCGGCGATCCGGAGATCGGCGCAGGCCGCAAGTTCCAGCCCGCCGCCCAGCGCATGACCATCCAGAACGGCAATCATTGGCTGGCGAAGCCGGGCCAAAGCATCAAAAGCGGAATGACCGTCGCGCACCCAATGGCGCCCGAAGGCTTCGGCGCTTTTCCCGCTCCAGGCCTCGATATCACCACCCGCGCTGAATGCCTTGCCTTCGCCGGAAAGGATGACGACCCCGGCTGAGCTTCGTTCGATCTCCCGGCATCGCAAGGCCAGCTCATCGACCATCTCGGCATCCAAGGCATTAAGCTTCTCGGGCCTGTTCAACCGCAACCGGGCGATGCCGCCGTCTTGCGAAAGCTCAATCCGGCGGCTCACGGCGACAGTCCGATCAGGTCTGGCTGGAAAAGTACCGGATCCATTTCCTTGAGGTTGTCCGCCACCCGCAATACCGCCGTGGACTGCCCCAGAATATCACGTTCCAGATCGACGCCCGCGGCAATTTCCGTGACCGTCAACTCGCCGTCGGTCAGTTCAATTACACAGCGTTCGGTTACGTATGTTGCCTGCTGGCCTTGCGCCTTTGCCTGCCTGCCGCTGAACGAGACATGGTCAACGGTTTCGACGATCTTGGCCGTGTGCCCTTCCTTGTGAATGATTAGCCTGCCGTCTTCGATCTCCATTCTGGCGCCAGCATTGAATGTGCCGGAGAATACGATTTTCTTGACCCTCGCCGTGATATCCACAAACCCGCCTGCGCCAGCGGTCCGGTGCGGCGTGGCGGCCAGGCGCGACACGTTGACCGAGCCGTCGTTTCCGATTTCGAGGAACGACAGCAGCGAGCAATCGAACCCGCCCGCCTGGAAGTATGTGAACTGATGAGGCGAGGCGACGAAGGCCTCGGCATTGGAAGAGCAGCCAAACTTGAAACCAAGCAAGGGAATGCCCCCGACGGCACCTTGCTCGATCACCCATGTTACCGCGCCGTGTTTACCTTCTTCCAGGAAGATGCGCGGCACATTCGCCGAGACGCCAAAACCCACATTTACCGCCCATCCGGTTTTCAGTTCCTGCGCTGCACGGCGGGCGATGACTTTCTGCACGCCGAAATCAGGGACGCTAAACGTGTCGAGAGGCCGTATCAGCTCTCCTGAAATCGCGGGATCGTAGAGTGTCTCGGTAGTTTGCAGCATATCCGGCGCTTCGACGATATGATCGACAAGTATGGCCGGCACGCGGACGTCGTGGGCCCTTATCGATCCGTTTTCAGCCACCCTACGCACCTGCGCAATCACGGTGCCCCCGCTGTTGTGAGCCGCAAGCGCCATTTCCATAGCGCCGAGATAGGCACCTTCGCTTTCGAAGCTCAGGTTGCCCTTCTGGTCAGCGGTTGTGGCCCGAATGATCGCCACATCCGGATTGATCGCTTTGAAATAGAGCCAGTCCTCGCCGTCAAATGTTTCACGCCGCACAATCGGATCGCTCTTTGCGGCATCGTTCATCGCGCCACCTTCCTGATCGGGATCGACGAACGTATCCATGCCGACCTTTGTCAGTACCCCGGGCCTAAGACCCGCCCCTTCGCGCAACATGTCGAAGATAATGCCTGACGGCAGGTTGTAGGCCTTGATCTGATTGCCGGTGATCATCCGCCAGATCAGCGCCGGCTCGGCCTTCGTCGGGCCTGAAGGGTAACTGCCCCCGACGATCTTTGACAGGCAGCCGGGCTTTGCGATGTGGTCTACGCCCTTTGTTCCGAAAAAGTCGCCCGCGGCAATTGGATGAATAGTCGTCAGACCTTTCGGCGATCCCGTTTCGTCAAACCGCCGGCCCAATGCCGCAAGAACCGCGTCCGGGCAGCAAAGTCCGCTGGAAGAGTTGACAGCGACAAGGTCGCCGTCACTGATCTTGGCGACAGCTTCTTCCGCAGAGACAACTTTTGACACGTGGGGCTCCTCGTCGGCAACTCGCTCAAGTAACCAAATGGTTAACAGAATATGCCAAGATGAGCCCATTGAATCAAGGCAAGAAAACGACTGTATTTCAATTGGAAAGCCAGTTCTACCCGGGATAAGTAACTATCAAGTTACGCGCGCCAAGATCGCTGAAAGCCTTGGGAAACACCTAGATTCTCAGCCACCGCCGATAATCGCGACTTTCTTAGGCCTCGTTGCGTTCTTTGCCCCCTAGACGCGGAACGTTATCATTGATGGCGAAGTTGGCGAACATTCTCGAACGCCTGTGCTGGCGAATGCGTCAGAAAGAAAGGGCACAAATTGGTGGTGCGTAGGACCTACGCCCGCTCGAAGCCCCGGGCGATTTCCCAATCGGTGACGACCGCGTCAAAGGCCTCTTGCTCCACTTCGGCCGCGCGGGTGTAATGATCGACGACCCAGTCGCTCATCGCGGCCCGCAGCATCGATGACTCGCGGAGAGTCACAGTGGCGGCCCGCAAGGTGTGCGGGATCGAAGGGACGTCGTCCATGCCGTAAACATCGCCGCTAACCGGGTCATCCAGACTCAGACCCTCTTCAATGCCGGAAAGACCGGCGGCCAATTGGGATGCGCAAGCGAGGTAGGGATTGATGTCCGAACCGGGGATGCGGCATTCGATACGTACGCCCTTGGTGCCATCGCCAACCAAACGGTAGCCAGCGGTGCGATTGTCGACTGACCAGGCAATCTTGGTTGGCGCAAAGGTGCCGGGAAGGAAGCGTTTGTAGCTGTTGACATAGGGCGCCATGAAAAAGGTTATGTCGCTGGAATATTTAAGCAATCCGGCCACATAGGCGCGCATCGTGGCAGACATGGAAAGCGGGCTTTCAGCGTCGTAGAATGCGTTTTCCGATCCGCTGAACAGAGACTGGTGGATATGGGCAGCCGAGCCGACCTTGTCGTGGTGCCACTTGGGCAGGAATGTCGCGGCATGGTCCCGGCTATCGGCAATTTCCTTGACCGCCTGTTTTGCCAGCGTGTGGTGGTCGGCAGCCAAAAGCGCGTCGGCATAGCGGATATTAAGCTCTTCCTGGCCCGTTTCCGCCTCTCCTTTCGAGTTTTCCACCGGGACACCTGCCTCGACCAGCAGGTTTCGTATAGGGCGCATCACATGCTCTTCCCGGGTGGTCTGAAGGATATGATAATCCTCGTTGTAACCGCTGATCGGTGTCAGATCGCGGAAGCCGCTGCGGCGGATTTCATCGAAACTGTTTTCGAACAGGAAGAACTCCAGCTCGGTCGCCATCATCGGTGTGAATCCCATGGATTCGGCGCGCTTGATTTGATCCTTCAGGATCTGGCGAGGTGCGTGGGCGATTGGCTCGTGCGTGTGGTGATCGATGATATCGCAAAGGACCAAAGCGGTGCCGTCCAGCCACGGAATGCGGCGGAGGGTCGTGAGATCGGGTTTCATCACGTAATCGCCATATCCCGCCTCCCATGACGTCGAGGCGTATCCGTCCGGCGTCGCCATCTCGAGGTCTGTGGCGAAGAGGTAATTGCAGCAGTGGGTTTCTACATATGCGCTTTCAAGGAAGTTGGAGACGTGGAAGCGTTTGCCCATGAGCCGCCCCTGCATGTCGACAAGACAGACAAGGACAGTATCGATTTCGCCGGAACTGGCGGCGGCCTTAAGCTGGTCGAAGGTCAAATTGGCAGTCATGGTTCCTCGTCTGTCAGGTCGATGGCTCGGGGGTCATCGGGTCGATTACAAGCCGTGTCTCAAGCACCTGTCCATTGCGATAAAGGATCGGATAGGCGACGGCGGCAAGATGCCCGTAGAGTTCCCGCAAAGCACGGAGAGTTTCCAAATGCACTTCGCCGGAAGCAAAGCTGTCGGCCAGGCCCTGTTCGAGCCGTTTTAGGTGGGCTTTGCGGCTGGCCCGTTCACGCCGTTTCACTTCAGCCTTGTCCAGAACAAGGCGCCGGGCGGCTTCGACATCGTCGGCAAAGAGGACATGGCGGGCAAGGCCAAAGCCACTGAGAACGAGCGCATGCAGAGTGGCGATCTCGTCCCTGCCCTTTTCGGAAAATCTGGCGCCGGCTTCCTGCTTTTCCATCGCAAGCGCTGTCAGTCGCTTGGCTACCAGATCGCCGGCGGCTTCCACGCGGATGGCGTATTCGATCAGCGAACGGCATTGTTTGAGTTGTGGTTTGGAAAGCTCGTCCCGGGCACTTTGCGCCATATACTGGCGTAGGTTGGAGAAGAGTTCATTCACGCGAACGTCGCGGGATCTGATGGCTGCCACGTCCTCCGGCTGCGCCTCATCGAACAGCGAGAGGATCGGGCGATACATACGCTCCAACTCTTCAAGCATCAGCAAGATTTCCTGCCGTATCGAGGACACGGCGACACTTGGATTTCCGGCAGGCGTCCGGCGGAGCGCGCTGACCGGAGTGTTCTCATCGTTTATGGCGGCACTGTTTGGCTCGGGCAGAAGGAGTCCCATTGGGCCTTCCAGATAGCGTGACAGCGGCGCGAATATACCCACAAGGAACAGGTTGAACCCGATGTGCACCAAAATCAGTGCCCCGCCAGGACCGCCGACAAGTAATCTTTCCGAGAGCCCCAGCCAACCGATGACATAGAGGGCAAGCAAAGCGGCGGACCCGCGAACCAGTGCGTTGGCCACGGGTATGCGGCGCGCGTCAGATGGCATGTCGCGCGTCAGCCAGATGGCGATCAGGGCACTCCCCAGATTGGCACCCAGTACCAGTGGCAGGGCGGCCTCGAACGGTAACGCTCCGCTTTCGACGAGGGCGACGAACATAAGGATTGCCGCGACGCTGGAGTGCAGGACGAATGTCAGCGCCGCTCCAATCAAGAAGCCGGTTAAACTGTCGGCGACAATATAACGATTGAGGACCGGCAGGATCGGGCTGCCTTCGAGCGGTGCCACGGCTTCACGGAGAAACTGCAGGGCAACCAGGATTAGGCCCAGGCCCAGGACGATCCTGCCCAGATTGCGCAGGTTCGGCCGATCGGTTTTCAAGAATAGCCAGCTTCCCGCGATAAGCATCAGCGGCTCTAGCCAGCGGAGATCGTAGGACAAAATCCGAATGACCAGCGCCGATCCCAGATCGGCGCCGAGAAGGGCTGCGAATCCTTGGGAAAATGTCAGCATGCCAGTCGCGGCAAAGCCGCAGAGAAGCAGCGCGACGGCGGCAGAGCTTTGCAACATGACAGCCAGACCGGTGCCGGAAAGGGCTGCGGCTGATTGCGAGGACTGCAGAGTCAGGTAGTGCGCGAACTGTCCGCCAAAGCGTCGTTCGACCCCAGTACGCACCATGCGAACGGCAAATAACAGCAGCATGACGGCTGCGAAAAGTTGGAGGATGAATTGAATGATGGCCATTATGTCCTAGCCAGTTTGTGTGGGGGACCCTGGCAACCCAGGATCCCCGTTAGGTTTAGCCGTACCGGTAAGGCCGGCCAGCCTTTTCCATATCAGCGTTATATTGCTTGAAGATCTCGACAACCTTGGCCTTGGTCGGGCTTTCAGCCGCGATCTCATCCCAGAAGACGCGCGCTGCGGCTTCCACCTGGGCCCACTCGTTATCCGGGATCGAGGTTAGCTCCATCTTCGGTCCGTTCACACGAAGCGCGGCCTCACCGCCCCAATACCACCATTGACGATAGTAGTGTGACTGTTCGCAACATACTCGGAAGAGTGTCTGCAGATCTTCAGGCAGTTCGTTCCAGCGATCCTGGTTGGCGAAGAAGTGGCCGATCCAGGCGCCCGAGATGTTATTGGTCAGGAAGTAGTTGGTAACATCGGCCCAGCCGACCGTGTAGTCCTCGGTGATGCCCGACCATGCGATGCCGTCCAGTTCACCGGTCTGCACGGCAACCTCAATGTCTTCCCAGGGCAGCGTAACCGGCACGACGCCGAACTGCGCCAGGAACCGGCCCGCGGTCGGGAATGTAAAGACGCGCTTGCCTTTGAGATCCTCGAGCGAATTGATCGGGTCCTTGGTGGCGAAATGGCAGGGATCCCAGGCACCTGCCGAGACGTGTTGCACGCCGACCTTCGCGTATTCCTCGGCCCAGATTTCGTTCAGGCCGTATTGGCCGAAGAGCACAGGCACATCGAGCGAGTAGCGCGAAGCGAAGGGAAAGTAGCCGCCGAAGACCGTCACTTCGGTGGGCGAGGCCATGGAATCGTCGTCGGACTGCACCGCATCGATCGTGCCGCGTTGCATGGCCTGAAAGAGTTCACCGGTCGGAACCAGTTGGTCAGCGTAGAAGACCTCGATCTGCATGCGGTCGCCGGCGATGGTGTTGAACATCTTGATGGCCGGGTCCAGCACATGCTCGGCCAGGGCGGCGCCTGCATAGGTCTGGAGTCGCCAGTTGATCGTGGACTGCGCCAAGGCAGGTGTCGCCAGCGGAGCGGCTGCCGCGCCTACGGCGGCAGTTTTCAGGAACTTACGTCTTGTGGTCATGTCTTTTCCTCTCTGTTAATGCTCGGGTTTTCTGCCCCTGCGCAGGGTCTTATCTTATTGAATTCCATACACATAATGCGGGAGCCATAGGGCGATTTCGGGGAAGATCATGATGATCGTCAGGGCCAGCGCCATCACCAGAACAAAGGGTATGATCGAGGTGTAGATGTCCCGCAGCGAGACTTCCGGTGGTGCCATCGCCCGCATGAGAAACAGGTTATAGCCGAAGGGCGGCGTCATATAGGCGATCTGAGTGGTGATCGTGTAGAGCACGCCGTACCAGATCAGGTCGAAGCCAAGTGCCTTGACCAGCGGCACGTAAAGGGGTGCGACGATGACCAGCATTGCCGTGTCGTCCAGAAACGTCCCCATCAGGATGAAGGAAAGCTGCATCAGGATAAGGATCACCCAGGGGCTGAGGCCCAGTTGGTCTGTAAAGAGGTTCTCGATGGCGCGTACTGCGCCAAGACCGTCGAACACCGATCCGAAAGCGAGCGCAGCCAGAATGATCCACATGAACATGCAACTGATGCCGAGTGTCTTTCGGACGGAAGTTTCGAAGACGGTTCGTGTCATTCGGCCTTTGAGCAGGGCGGCCAAAAACGCCGCAATCGCTCCGATTGCCGAGGATTCGACCAGGCTGGTCCAGCCATTGACGAACGGCACCATCATCGCGAAAAAAATGAAAAACGGCAGAAGCCCCGCGCGCAGGAGGCGGAGTTTTTCAGCCATTGGCAGGGCGCGCTCCTCCGCTGGCAGCACCGGGCCGAGCGTCGGGTTCAGCCGGCACCGGATTACTATGTATAGGATAAAGAGACCGGCCATCATCAGGCCCGGAATGACCCCGGCCAGCCAAAGTTGTCCCACGGGTTGGCGTGCAATCATCGCATATAGCACCAGCACCACCGATGGCGGCACAAGGATGCCCAGCGACGATCCTGCCTGGATCACGCCTGTCACCATACGCTTGTCATAGTTGCGGCGTAAAAGCTCCGGCAGGGCGATGGTCGCCCCAATGGCCATGCCAGCCACCGACAGCCCGTTCATGGCCGAGATCAGCACCATCAGCCCGATGGTTCCCACGGCCAGGCCGCCATTCAGCCCGCCCATCCAGACGTGGAACATCTTGTATAGATCGTCGGCAATCCGGCTTTCTGACAGGATGTAGCCCATGAAGATGAACATCGGCAGTGTCAGCAGCGGATACCATTTCATCAGCTTCATGGCGGCGGCAAAACCCAGGTCATAGCCGCCCCTGTCGCCCCAGAGAAAGAACGCGGAAACCACTGCGACAAATCCGATGGCGCCGAAGACGCGCTGCCCGGTCAATAGCATCAGCATCATCGATGCGAACATCAGGATGGCGATGGCCTCATGGGGCATCAGCGAGGCTCCTCGCTGACCGAAAGGCGCGTTTCGTCAACGCTTTTCGGTCCCATATCAATGCCTTGCAACCTGAGAATATCCTTGAAGAGTTCACTGATCGCCTGGAGAAGCATCAACAGAATGCCCGTGACCATTATGGATTTGATCGGCCAGAGATAGGGGCGCCACGCGGTCGGGCTGCGTTCGCCTCCGTACTGGAGCGAGTACTGGAAGCTGTCCCAGCCGCCCCAGAGCAGGAAGATCAGGTAGACGATCAGGAAGAGCACAGTGATGGCGTCGACCTGGGCCTTGCGCCGGTCGCTCCACTCGCCGTAGAGCAGGTCCATGCGAACGTTCGAGCCCATCTGGATCGAATAGGGCCCGCCCAGCATGTAGTAGGCGACCATGGCGAACTGTGCCATCTCAAGCGTCCAGAGCGAGGGCAGGAGGAATGTCTTTGAAACCGACGACCAAAGCAGGATGCCCATCATGATGAAAATGCCGTACATCACCAGCCGCCCGATCCAGCGGTTCATCCGGTCGACGACCGCAACATATCTCAGCATCAGGCGGATCATGCGGCATCGGCCCCTTCGGTCAGGGCGGCGTTAAGCATGCCGGTGAGAACTGAGGCAATCCTGTCCGGGGCACCCTCGGCGGCCAGCAGATCGTTTCTGACTTCAATCATGACATTGCGAATGTCCCTTTTCGTTCCGTGACGATGCAGCATGTGTGTAACGCCGTCCTTCATCGAATAGGGCTCATTCAGATCTGTGCGAAAACCCGGATCGAGGTTCGCCAGCATGGCGAGTGCGATTGAGGGATCCTGGTCGTGCAAGAGGCCAATCTCGGTTGCCCGCGCCGCACCGTGCCATTCAGGGGTGAAGGTATGGACCGTCACCAGTACTGGTTCCCCTGGAAGGCCGTCCAAAGTTTCTGCAACCGTGCGGTGGAATGGGTCGTAGATTTCAGCCTTGCGCGCCTGCCGCTCGGACAAGCCAAGGTCGCGGTTGCCGGGAATTGCGATGGTTTCAACCTTTGAGGGCATCGCGTCGGCGCGCTCGGGCGGACGGTTACAGTCGATAACTAGGCGCGAGACCCGACCCAGCACGAGACGGGCGTCGAGATTCTGCGAAAGGGCCCGTGAAAGTGCTTCGGCGCCCAAATCCCAGGCGGCATGGCTGAACCGGTCTTCAGCACGAAGGCCCAAATCGCCAAGCGACATCGGGATAGCCGCGCTGGCATGCTCGCATACCAGACAGACTGGCGCTTTGCCTTCTGGGTTCACAATATCTGCCGCGGGTCCTTCGGCGTCTGCGAGAATTGGGTGGGGCAGCGGGTCAGTCACGCGGGTCATTAGGGGCGCGCCCTACCAGAGTGTCAAGAATTTTTCGTAGACGGAATTACGCGTTCGCGATACTTTGTAGCAATTGCTTCAAACGGAGGCCCCTTGAAGCGCTCGCTAATCGTCAAGGAAGTTATCCAAGACAAAACGGCCGATCTGACACCGTCGGAACGACGTCTGGCCGATGTCCTGTTGCGTGACTACCCGGTCGCCGGCCTTCACTCGATCACCAAATTCGCAGAGGCCGCCGAAGTTTCGACCCCAACGGTCATCCGCTTGGCGCGAAAACTCGGGTATGCCGGTTACACCGAATTGCAGGAAGCCCTACGGGAAGAGGCGAGCGCCCAGATCAAACAGCCGATCCTGAAGCGAGAAGGATGGCCTGCGGGACGCACGGATTCTCCGGCATTTCGCGGATTTGCCGAGGCCGCATTTGACAACCTCAGGCACACGATCGATCGGTTGGATCCAAAGACATTCGACGCCGTTGCACGATGCCTCGCCGATCCGAAGCGTCCGATTTTCCTGTCGGGGGGAAGAATAACCCGTTCTAACGCCGATCATTTCTTCAACCACCTGCAAATCATCCGGCCTGGCGTCACTTTGCTAAGCCAATCGCCTAACGTTTGGCCACAGTATCTTGTGGACATGGGCAAGCGTTCGGTTCTGATCGTCTTCGACATTCGCCGTTATGAGGCTGACCTGGCACGGCTCGCAGCCTTGGCTAAAGAGCGGGAGGCCGCCATCGTCCTCTTCACGGATCAGTGGGGGTCTCCGGTTTCAAAGATCGCC
>CAJICO010000001.1_pt1 | contig 24996 bp, 27 predicted proteins | sample 9199701 | NCBI WGS metagenome assembly CAJICO01 (sample SAMEA7708339, study PRJEB35096) | sediment metagenome | biome: marine neritic benthic zone biome [ENVO:01000025]; feature: sediment [ENVO:00002007]; material: shallow marine sediment [ENVO:03000034] sea grass bed [ENVO_01000059] ... | reverse complement strand
TCGTCGCTTTGGGCTTCGCTCAAGGCCGCAAGTGTCTCGGCAAGAGAAGTATCGCGTTCCGCGACCTGCGACTGCAAATCGGCCGTCATTGCTTCCAAGGCTTCCCGCTGAGCGGCGGCGAGCCGTGCCGCTTCGGCCTGGGCATCGATCTCGTCCCGGGCCTGGGCGAGCGCCAACTGCATCGCCTCCTGCTCGGTGATCAGTTGATTGCGGGCCGATTCCAGCTCTTCCACCGATGCTGCCAATGCCTCGCCCTCGGCAAGTGCCGTGTCCCGCTGCGAAAGGAGCGTGGCCACCTGTTCCTCGAAACTGGCAATCTGGGCGGCCCGTTCGGCCAGAGTTTCGGCCTGCTGGTCTAATTGCCCTGTCAGGTTGGCGATCATGGTCGCCTGTCGGTCGCTTTCGCCCTGGAGCGCCGCCAGATCGTCCTCAAGCCGCGCCGATTGCTGCTGGGACAGACCGAGTGCCTGGCTGAGCGCCGTCACCTCGCTGGTCAGCTTGTCGAGTTCGCTTTCCTGCCCGGTGATGGTTTCGCGCAAGACACCCTGCACGATCATGAAGATCGTGAGGACGAACATCAGCACCAGCAAAAGCGCCGTCATCGCATCCACGAAGCCCGGCCAGATCGAGCCCGACATGCGTTGCACGGAGCGGCGGGTCAGGGCCATGGGTTAGGTCCCTGTATCCTGGCGCCGCCCCATCATTCTTACCGCCTTTGTCAATTGGGCGATATCGGCGCGGAGCTCTCCCATGCTTTCCTGGCGGCCCGCCGAGATCTCTTCGAGGATCCGCAGCATCTGCACATCCATCGAGCGGAGCCGCATCCGGCTTTCCGCGTCGAATTCACCGCCGCCTTCCTGCGCCAGATTTTCCAGGGCTGCGGTCAGCCGCGCCTGGCTCGCCACGATCTCGGACGAACTGTCGCCGTCTCCGGCCTTTTCGGCCAGACGGCCCACTGCGTTCGCCAGATCCGCAAGACGGTCGTCGGCGATCTCGCGGCGCTCTGAGGCTTCCGTGTAGAAGGACTGCATCTGGTCGAGCCGCTCGGCCATATGTTCCGCCAGTTGTGCGATGGCGCCGCCATCGACATTGCTGCCCTCGTCGCCGGCAAAGCCGATGCGTGTAATGGCCGAAAGCCATTCCTCAAGCTCGCGATAGAAACGGTTCTGCCCGTGGCTGGCAAAAAGCTCCAATAGCCCCACGACGAGCGATCCCGCCAGGCCCAGAAGCGAGGAGGCAAAGGCAATGCCCATGCCCTCCAACTGATCTTCGAGCCCACTCATCAGGCGCTCGAACACGGCGACACCGCTATCCCCTTCCTGTGGCGCAAGCGAGCGGATGGTGTCCACCACCGCCGGAACGGTCGTCGCCAGTCCGTAGAAGGTGCCAAGAAGGCCAAGGAAAATCAGCAAGTTAACAAGGTACCTTGTGATGTCCCGGGCCTCGTCGATGCGGGTGGCGACCGAATCGAGGATGGAACGGCTGGACGAGGCGCCAAGCTGCGTGCGTGCGCCGGCCTTTCGCAGAAGCGCTGCGAGAGGGGCGAGCAGGCGAGGAGCCTTGGTGAACTGGTGTCCGGGCCGGTCGTGGGCAAAGCCCTCGATCCAGCTAACCGAGGACACAAGCTGAAACACCTGCCAGAAGCAGGCCAGGACGCCCACCACGAAAACAAAACAGATGAACCCGTTCAGCCAGGGATTGGCCAGGAACACCGGCGAGACTTGCGGGTAGGCGATATAGGCGCCGAAACCCACCAGCGCCAATACGATCAGCATCGTCAGGATCTGACGGTAGGGTTGAGTAAACTGGCGCTCGGCCTCGCGATCCGGATGGTCCATAAGGTCCCCGGCCCTTGTGCTGCGTTTCCGGGAGATTAGTTAATCCGCAAGGCGGTGCCAACCGGAATAAAGGGCTCAGTATTTCAGCGCTCGCACCCGGTCGGAAAGCCAGTCCAGATCCGGGTCGCGGATGCCAAGCTCATGCAGGTGCTCAGCGGTGTTCCAAAGGTACTCGGGATTGGGGCCGCGCCCACCAACGGCGTGGGTGATGATCTGGGCCTGCTCTTCCAACGCAAGATCAGCGACATACTGGTCGTGGTTCGGGTCTATGATATAGGCGAGCGCCTGAACTTGTCCGCCGCCGGTAAGGCCCAGCGCCACGATTCGCTCTCTGTAAGCCGACGAGATCAACTCGCGTTCCCGCAGATAGGCGATGGATTCCCCCTCGGCCCCTTCGGTTACCCGCAAGGCCAGGCCCTGACAGGTGGCGCCTTCCGCCTCGTCCAGGGCCAGAACAAGGCCCGGATGCTCGGACGTGCCGCGATGATGGATCGAGCGCATGCAGAAAGACCGGTGATAATCCTGCAGCACCGCCAGTTTCCGCTCGGCCACCGGAAAGCCGGGGTTCCAGAGAAGCGACGCATAGCCGAAGACCCAAAGGGGCTCTAATTCAAAGACTTCCTCTTCCGTCATGGCGGCTTTAAAACAGGCCGGCGGGGGCAAGGAAAGGGCGTATGCTTCGTCTTGTGGTGATCATATTGGTTGGCGCTCTGGTGTGGATGTGCTGGTGGGCGTTCGGTCAGATCGCTTACGAACGCGCGCTGACCGCTTGGGTCGACGATCGGCGCGGCGAAGGCTGGGCGGCGGATATCGGCGAATTGGAGACCAAAGGCTTCCCGAACCGTTTCGACACCACGGTCACCGATATTTCGCTGGCCGATCCCGAGACCGGCATCGCCTGGTCGGCGCCCTTCGTGCAATTCCTGTCGCTGGCCTACAAGCCGCATCAGGTGATCGCGGTTCTGCCGGGAGAGCATCGCTTTTCGACACCGTTGCAAACGATGACGATCGGCCACGAGGACGCACGCGCCTCGTTGTTCCTGAGGCCGAACACGCAGCTGGCATTGGACCGCGCGGTGCTGGTGATCTCGGGCGCGGCGATTCGCTCGTCGGCCGGGTGGCAGACCACGCTGGCCGAGGGCCGGTTTGCCGCCGACTCGGCGCCTGCCGCCGAGGATACCTACAGGCTTGGTATCGAAGTTCTGGGTCTTGTACCGACGGACGAAGCAAGGGAACTGCTCGACCCGGGCGGGATATTGCCGCGTGAGGTCGAGAGCCTGCGCGCCGATGCCGAGATCGATTTCACCGCCCCCTGGGACCGACGTGCGATCGAGGTCGCGCGGCCGCAGATCACCGCCATCGACATCCGCGATCTGTCAGCCCGGTGGGGCGAGATTACCTTTCGGGCGGCTGGCGAGGTGACGGTTGACGGCGCGGGTATGCCCGAAGGCCGCATCACGGTACGGGCGGTGGAGTGGCGGCGGCTTCTGGACATGGCAGAGGCCGTGGGCTGGCTGCCGGGCAGCCTTCGCGGTTCGCTGGAAGCCGCGCTTTCGCTCCTCAGCGGCGAGGGCGACGTGCTGGATGCGCCGCTGGAGTTTTCCGGCGGCCGGGTCAGCCTGGGATTGATCCCGTTGGGAGACGCGCCGCGGATCGTGCTCAGATAGTCACAGGTGTTACCGGCAGTAGGGTCCGTTCCGGTAACTCGCCACGTCGAAGTGGAAGTGATCGCGATGAAACCGGTCGGAATTGGGCCCAAGCACCGTGCCGAACGGCCCGCAGGCACTGCGGTGCAGACGGCGCAACAGGCGGCTGTCGCGCCCGTTCCAGCCTTCAAGAACCGTGATCCGCGACCCGTCGGCCAGCACGAAGGCAGAAATGTCGATGGCGTTGCCCGATGCGTGCTCCGACAGCCGCCCACCCGGGCGGCTGTTTCGCGACCGGCAGGCGTAATGCGCGGCGACCCTGATCTGAACCAGCCCGCCGCCCTTGCGCCCGACGGCAGGAATGGCGTGACTGCGGACCCAGCCGTTCAATGCACTGGCCGCGCGCGGTGTCAGCGTCGCCGGGGTCGAAAGGCGCACGCCCGAAACTTCGCGCACTTTGAGGGCATTTCGAACGCCGCAGCGGCCCGGGCCGGACACATTGCCGATCTTTTCCGCCACCAGCCCGGCACTTGTGGAGACATTGCCACCGCCGCCGCATGTGGCGAGGACTGTCAGCATTGCCAAAGCCAGCGCCGCCTTCATCGCGTGGTGCCCCGCCCAAAGTCCGGCGCATCGGTATCCTGTCCGGCTTCGATAATGCCGCGACGAATGGCACGGGTGCGGGTGAAATAGTCGTGCAGGTGATCGGCGTCACCGGTGCGGATCGCCCGCTGCAGTGCAAAGAGCTCCTCGGTGAAGCGGCCGAGAATTTCCAGCGTCGCCTCGCGATTGTTCAGGAACACATCGCGCCACATGGTGGGATCGCTGGCGGCGATACGGGTGAAATCGCGGAACCCGGCGGCGGAATATTTGATCACTTCGTTATCGGTGACGCGACGCAGATCGTCCGCCACCCCCACCATCGTATAGGCGATGAGATGCGGGCAGTGGCTGGTCACGGCCAGGGCCAGGTCATGATGTTCGGCACCCATATGGTCAACATCGGCGCCAAGCGCTTGCCAGTACTTCGTCAGTCGGTCCAGCGCCTCTGCATCGGTCGTCTCATCGGGCAGAATGATGCACCAGCGGTTGTCGAACAATTCGGCAAACCCGGAATGCGGGCCGGAATGTTCGGTCCCCGCAATCGGGTGGCCGGGAATAAAATGAACATTGTCAGGCAGATGCGGCGCGACGGCCTCGATTACCTTCTGCTTGACCGAGCCAACGTCAGTGACCGTGGCGCCCGGTTTCAGATGGGTTGCGATCTCACGCGAAACCGCCTCCATGGCGCCAATCGGGACAGCAAGCACCACCAGATCGGCGCCTTTCACCGCCTCGGCCGCGGTATCGGTGACCAGGTCGCAGAACCCCAGTTCGCGCACCGTCTCGCGGGTCTCGGCAGAGCGCGCGGTGCCCACGATCTCGCCGGCAAGATCGGCGCGCCGCATGGCGTGCGCCATCGACGAGGCAATCAGGCCGAGGCCGATCAGCGCGACACGTTGGTAGATCATGATCCGGCCTCCTTGAACCGCGCGACCGAGGCCACGACGCGGCGGCAATCCGCTTCGCTCCCGACAGTGATCCGCAGGCAGTTGGGTAACTGATAGCTGCCGACCTTGCGAACCAGAATGCCGTCTTCCCGCAACCTGGCTTCACAGGCCGCCGCCGCGTCTTCGTTTTGAAGGCGGGCCAGGACGAAATTTGCCTGGCTCTTGTCGGAAGGTATTCCCAGCTTTGCCAGTTCCGCCGTCAGCCAGGCGCGGTTGCGGCTGTTTTCTTCGCGGCAGTGCTGCACCCAGGCTTGATCGCGTACCGCGGCCTCGGCGGCGGCAAGTTGCAGGTCGGAAACGTTGAAAGGTCCGCGCACGCGATTGAGGTTGTCGATCACCTCTTGCGGCCCGTAACCCCAGCCGATCCGGAGACCGCCGAGCCCGTAAATCTTCGAAAATGTCCGGGTCATGACCACGTTCTGCCCGGCCTCGACCAGCGCGGCGCCCCCGTCAAAACCTTCGACATATTCCACATAGGCGCCGTCCAGCACCAGCAGCGCCCGGCCTTCAAGTTCGCCCGCTAAGCGTTTGATATCGTTGCCGCCGATCATTGTTCCGGTGGGATTGGCGGGATTGGCGATAAAGATCAGCCGGGTGCGTTTGGTCACCCGGTTGAGGATGGCGTCCACATCCACGGTGCGGTCGCGCTCCGGCGCCTCGACAGGCTCGGATCCGGCGGCGAGCGCCGAAATTCTGTGCATCAGAAACCCGTGCTGGCTGTAGATGACCTCGGTGTCCGCGCCGCCGTAGGCCTGGCAAAGAAAGGATATGATCTCGTCCGATCCCGCCCCGCAAATGATACGGTCGGCGTCCAGGCCGTGGACCTCGGCGATCGCCTCGCGAAGCGCCCGGTGGTCGGATGACGGGTAACGGTTCAGATTGCCCGAAGCCTTCACCAAGGCCTCGGTTGCCGCGGGCGCGGCGCCCAGCGGGTTTTCGTTCGACGAGAGCTTCAGCACATCGTCGCGGCCCTTCAGCTTGCTGGCGCCGCCGACGTAAAGCTCGATCCGGTCAACCCCGGGTTTGGATGGCACATTTTCCTTCATCGCCCGGCGCTTGTACCGGGCGATTGCCCTGAGGGCCAGCGCGCGGTGAGCGGAAAACGACACATTTTCCGCCCCGTTTTGCCTGCCGGAAAAGACTCAGTCCATGGCCTTAAAGGCGAATTCCCCACCTTCCTTGATGCCCGAGAACCAGCGCGAGGTGACCGTCTTGGTCCGCGTGTAGAACTTGAAGGCATCCGGTCCGTACTGGTTGAGATCGCCGAAGGCCGATTTCTTCCAGCCGCCGAAGGAGTAATAGGACAAAGGCACCGGGATGGGGAAGTTGACCCCCACCATGCCGACATTCACCCGCGTCGCGAAGTCTCGCGCGGTGTCGCCATCGGCGGTAAAGATCGCCGTGCCGTTGCCGTAAGGGTTGTCCATGGTGAGATTCAGCGCTTCCTCGTAAGAACCGGCGCGCACCTGGCTGAGGACCGGGCCGAAGATCTCTTCCTTGTAGATGTCCATGTCGGGCGTGACATTGTCGAAAAGCGATGGCCCCACGAAGAACCCGTTCTCATAGCCCTGCATCGAAAAGCCACGGCCATCGACAACCAGATCGGCGCCTTGCGAGACGCCCGAATCGATCAAACCGTTGATCCGCTCCTGGCTGGCCTTGGTGATGACCGGGCCAAAATCAACATCATCGCCCGCGGTATAGGGGCCGACCTTCAGCGCCTCGATCCGGGGAACCAGCCGCTCTACCAGCGCCTCTGCCGCAGCCTCGCCAACCGGAACCGCGACCGAGATGGCCATGCAGCGCTCGCCCGCCGCGCCGAACCCGGCGCCGACCAGCGCGTCGGCGGCTTTGTCCATGTCGGCGTCGGGCATGACGATCATGTGGTTTTTGGCACCGCCAAAGCACTGGGCGCGTTTGCCGTTCGAACAGGCACGGCCGTAGATATACTGGGCGATCGGGGTCGAGCCGACAAAGCCCACGCCCTGAATGGTTTCATTGTCAAGAAGCGCGTCCACGGCTTCCTTGTCGCCATTGACCACCTGCAGGACGCCATCGGGCAGGCCTGCCTCTTTGATCAGTTCCGCCAGCCTGAGCGAGGTCGAGGGGCACCGCTCGGAAGGCTTCAGCACCATGGCGTTGCCACAGGCGATCGCCGGGGCCATTTTCCAAAGAGGTATCATCGCCGGGAAGTTGAAGGGCGTGATGCCAGCCACAACACCCAGGGGCTGACGCATGGAGTAAAGGTCAATGCCGGGACCGCCATCGTTGGTGTACTCGCCCTTGAGCAGCGCCGGCGCCCCCATGCAGACCTCTACAACTTCAAGGCCGCGCTGCACATCGCCGCGTCCGTCGGGCAGGGTCTTGCCATGTTCGCGGCTGACAAGTTCGGCGAGTTCGTCCATGTGATCGTTGATCAGCTGACCGAACTTCATCATCACCCGCGCCCGGCGCTGGGGGTTGACAGCGGCCCAGGCGCGTTGTGCCTCGGCGGCGCGCGCGACGGCGGCATTCACCTCGTCGACACTGGCGAGTGGTACCCTGGCCTGCACTTCGCCAGTGGCCGGGTTGAAGACGTCGGCGAAACGTCCGGACGTTCCGGCAACATGCTGACCGTCAATATAGTGGCTGAGCTCTTCCATCGAATCCCTCCTGTTCGTTGGCGGCAGAATAGGGCTGGCGCGGCGGCGGGAAAAGCGGCAGTTTTCCAAAAGGCATTTTGCAAAATTACAGGTATGACGCGGAAATGAACTGGGATGACATGCGAATTTTCCTGACTGTCGCCCGCGAGGAGAGCTTGACGGGCGCCGCCAGGGCTCTCCGCCTCGATCCGGCGACGGTCGGGCGGCGGATCGCCCGGCTGGAAAGGGACATGGGGGCGGTGCTTTTCGTGAAGTCGCCCCAGGGTTATGTGCCGACGGCTGCGGGCGACGGTCTGATCACCCGCGCGGAAGCGGCGGAACAGGCCATGCATGGGGCGCTAAGCGACATCAGCGGCACGGCCGAACAGCTCAGCGGAACAATCCGGGTCGGCGCGCCCGACGGTTGCGCCTCATATCTGCTGCCCCAGGTCGTGGGCCGGATAGCCGAAGCGAACCCGGGCCTCGAGGTTCAGATCGTCGCGCTGCCCAGGGTATTCAATCTCTCGAAGCGTGAAGCCGATATGGCCATTGCGGTATCGCCGCCGCGCACCGGGCGGTTGAAGATTGAGAGGGTCTCCGACTACGGCCTCTGTCTGGCGGCTTCGCGCGCTTACCTTGCGCAGCACGGACCGGTGGCCAGTCGCGCGGATCTCGCCGGCCACAAGGTGATCGGTTACATTCCTGATATGATTTTCGACCGCGAATTGGACTATCTGGCGGAACTGGGGTTCGAAGGGGTTGATCTGGCGTCGAACCTGGTCTCGGTTCAGCTGGGGCTTTTGCGGGCAGGAGCAGGCCTTGGTGTCGTCCATGAATTCGTCCTCGGTCAGGAGCCGGAACTAAAGGTCATTCTGCCGGATGAGATGCGCCTGACCCGGACTTTCTGGCTGGTCCGCCACGGGGATGACGCACGGGTCGACCGCCTGAACAGATTCGCCAAGGCGCTCGGCGAAGGGCTGCGCGCTGAAATTGCCGCAGGAGCCGCTTCTTGACAGGAGCGTTCAGGGACTTGATCCTTCACGTAATCGTTAACTCATTAGGAGGTCACCATGCTTGTCAGCCAGATTCTCGGCATGAAGCCCGGCGCAGAAGTCGTCACGATCTCGCCCTCGGCTTCGGTATCCGATGCGGCCCGGCTCTTGTCGGAGAAGCGGATCGGCGCGGTGGTGGTGGCCGATGGCGATGTGCCCGACGGGATCCTTTCGGAACGCGACATCGTCCGTGAATTGGGGCGTCGGGGCGAGGGATGTCTCAAGGATGGAGTCACGGATCTGATGACCCGCGAGCTGGTGAGTTGCACACCCGACAACACGACGGATCATGTGCTGACCCAGATGACCGACGGGCGGTTTCGGCACATGCCGGTGATGGAGGGCGAGCGCATGATCGGGTTGATCTCGATCGGTGATGTGGTCAAGGCGCGGCTTTCCGAGCTTTCGATGGAGAAGGACGCGCTCGAGGGCATGATCAAGGGATTTTGAGGGGGCAAATTCCGACAGGGAATTTGAAGCCGAAATTGACGCGATTTCGGGGATCGATTCCCGTAACGGAAATCGCTACGGAAATACGGTCTGTTTGCGTTTCCCGGAAAGGCGAGGAGTAGAGACATGCGCATCGGCCTATACCCGGGAACTTTCGATCCGGTCACCCTGGGGCATCTCGACATTATCGAACGCGCCACCGCGCTGGTCGACCGGTTGGTCATCGGGGTCGCGATAAACCGTGACAAGGGTCCGCTCTTCACGCTCGAAGAAAGGGTGACGATGATCGAATCCGAATGCGGCCGGATCGCCACGGCCACGGGCTGCGAGATTGTCGCCCATCCTTTCGAGAACCTGCTGGTCGATTGCGCCCATGACGCGGGCGCCTCGATCATTATCCGGGGCCTGCGCGCTGTCACCGATTTCGAGTATGAATATCAGATGGTTGGCATGAACCGGGTGTTGGACGATTCAATTGAAACGGTATTTCTCATGGCCGATGCCGAGCATCAGGCAATCGCTTCGAAACTGGTCAAGGAAATCTCCCGTCTCGGGGGCGATGTGTCGAAATTTGTCACGCCAACGGTGCTGGCGGCCCTGCAGGGCAAATTCCCGCCGAGATGAAAGCCTTCGTCCTGACGCTGGCCAGTTTCTATCTGGCTTATGGCGTTCTGATGGTATTTCTGCACCCGCGCCTTATCTATCCTTTTCTGCCTGAAGATCAGGTGTTGGAAGGGTTCCAACGGATCGAGCTCACCACCCGCGACGACACACCCATTTTTGCCCAGGAATTGCCGGGGGAGGGGCCGGTCGTCCTCTACCTCATGGGAAATGCTGGTGCCCTGCCGTTCTTTGAGGTGGCTTTCCGCGCCCATCGGCGGGCCGGACGCCATGTCATCGCGCTGGAATATCGGGGCGGGGCGGGCCGGCCGGGGCGCCCGAGCGAAGCCGTACTCAAGGCGGATGCGCTGGCGGCGGCGGATTATGCCCTGAGCCTTGGCCGCCCGACGGTGGTTCAGGCCTATTCGCTCGGTACCGGGCTTGCCACTTACATCGCCGCGATGCGCCGGGTGGACGCAGTGATCCTGACCGCCCCCTACGACCAGCTTTGCCGCCTGATGGCCGCCCGGTCGTGGTTGCCCGCCTGCCAGATGCCTTTCGTGCAGAAATGGCGCTCGCTGGAGCAGGCTCTACGGGTTTCGGTGCCGATCACGGTGCTGCACGGAACGGAAGACAAGCTCATCCCGCCGTCATACAGCGCGCCTTTCGCGGCACTGCCAAATGTTGATCGCCTGGTCATAGACGGCGCAGATCACACGGATATCGGCGACTTCCCGGCACATGAAGCAGCGGTTGAGGCCGTGTTCGAAGCTCTGACCGAATGAGGCCTCAGGCTTCGTCCATCAGCTGTGCCTTGGCGACGCCCAGCAGTTCGACCATCTTGGCCCGGATCTCATCCTCACCGGCCTTGTCGCCGAGATCACCTGAAACTTTGCGATAGACGTCTTCGTCACCTGCTTCCTCGAAGTCGGCTTTCACCACCTCGGTCGCATAGGCGCTGGCCTCGTCGCCGCTTTTGCCCATCAGTTCTGCCGCCCAGAGCCCCAGCAGTTTGTTGCGCCGGGCCTCGGCCTTGAACTGCATCTCGGCGTCGTGGGCAAATTTGTTCTCAAAGGCGTTTTCGCGGTCCTCGAAGGTGCTCATTTTGGGTCATTCCCGGCTAGCGTGGCTTTGGTATTCATATGCCCCTCGCAGCGCCGTCTCGCAAGGGGCGGAAAAACAACCGCGCGCGCTTGCCGCAGGGGCGCTATTGCCCTAAAGAGGCCCGCATTCCGCGTAAATCACCAGCACGCGCAGACCCGTTCCCGAGGTATCCATGGCACGTCGCAAGAAAGTCTATGAAGGCAAAGCGAAGATTCTGTACGAGGGGCCGGAACCCGGCACCCTGGTTCAGTACTTCAAAGACGATGCCACCGCCTTCAACGCCCAGAAGAGGGACGTGATTGATGGCAAGGGCGTTTTGAACAACCGGCTGTCAGAATTCTTCATGAAGGGTCTGGCGCAGATCGGCGTGCCGACCCATTTCATCCGCCGCATCAATATGCGCGAGCAACTTATCCGGCAGGTCGAGATCATCCCGTTGGAAGTGGTGGTGCGCAACTATGCCGCCGGGACATTGTCGAAACGTCTCGGGCTGGAGGAAGGCATGCTATTGCCCCGGCCCATTGTCGAATTCTGCCTGAAGGACGATGATTTGGGCGATCCGCTGGTGTCGGAAGAGCATATCATCGCTTTCGGCTGGGCGACCCAGCAGGACATGGACGATATGGTTGCGCTGGCGTTGCGGGTGAACGATTTCCTCTCCGGTTGCATGCTGGCGGTCGGCATCCGCCTGGTGGATTTCAAAATCGAAGTCGGCCGCATCTGGGACGGCGATTTCCAGCGCCTGATCATCGCCGACGAGATCAGCCCCGATAGCTGCCGCCTTTGGGACATGGAAAGCGGCGAAAAACTCGACAAGGATGTTTTCCGGCGCGACCTGGGCAGTCTGACCGACGCCTATACCGAAGTCGCACGGCGGCTTGGGGTCTTGCCGAACAATGTGACCCATGCCACCAAGCCGACACTGATCAATTAGACGAAACGGGATCGGGGATGAAAGCGCGCGTGCATATCATGCTGAAGGACGGGGTTCTCGACCCGCAGGGCGAGGCAGTGCGCCACGCGCTGGGAACCCTGGGCTTTGAAGGCATCGAGTCGGTTCGCCAAGGCAAGGTGATCGAGATCGATCTGGCTGAAGGCGATGCCGCGAAAGCGGAAGCGGAAGTGGCGAAGATGTGCGAGGATCTGCTGGCAAATACCGTCATCGAACGTTTTGACGTAGAGCTGATCTGATGCGGGCGGCGGTGCTTCGGGAGTACCGCGCGCCGCTGTCGCTCGAGACTGTTGCCGATCCTGAATGCCCCGAGGACGGGGTTGTCCTGAAAGTGCTGGCCTGCGGCGTCTGCCGTTCCGACTGGCACGGCTGGGTGGGCGAGCATCCGCGGGTGAAGCCGGGCCAGATCGGCGGCCATGAATATTGCGGCGAGGTGGTCGCCACCGGTCGGGATGCTGAATTTTCCGTGGGAGATCAGGTTATTGCGCCTTTCATCCTGGCCTGCGGAACCTGTCCCCAGTGTCGCTCGGGCGAAAGCAACACCTGCCTCGACCAGCGCTTGCCGGGGTTCATCGAGCCGGGCGCTTTCGCTGAATATGTGGCGGTGCCGCGCGATCACAATCTCACGCTTTTGCCCGAGGATATGTCGCCCAGTCTAGCGGCCGCCCTCGGCTGCCGGGTGACGACCGCCTGGCATGCCTTAACGGGACGCGCGGCGCTCGGCCCCGGCGAATGGCTGGCCATTCATGGCACCGGCGGGATCGGGCTTTCCGCCATGCTCCTGGGCCGGGCGCTGGGTGCGCGGGTGATCGTGACCGACCTCGTTGACGAGAAGCTGACCCATGCCAAAAGCCTCGGCGCCGATCATGTGATCAATGCTGGCGCGGGTGACAGCGCGGAACGCATCCGGGAGATCACCGGCGGCGGCGCCCAGGTTTCGATCGAAGCACTGGGATTCCCGGTGACCCAGGCGGCGTCGCTCGCCTGCCTTGCGCCTTTGGGGCGTCACGTGCAGGTAGGCATGCCCGTGGGGCACCATGCCGTGCAGGAAGTGAATCTCAACACCGTTTATGTGGGCAATCTGGCGCTATTCGGGACACGCGGAATGCCCGCGCACCGTTACCCGTCACTCCTGAGCCTGATTGCCGGCGGGCATGTGGACCTGACGCCTCTGATTGCCCGCGAGATTGCCTTATCCGAGACCAGCCGGGAGCTGGCTGCCTTCGATGGGCCGACACCGCCGGGGGTGGCGGTCATCACCGACTTCGCGGCCTGAACTGGTATTCAGGGACATTGCGCCGCTCTGTCGCGCGTCGCTCCCCCGGACCCCGGATCAAATCCGGGGCCTGGTATTTGAAACAGGAAGAAGGGGCGTACGGTGAGTTTTCGAGACGTTAACCAATCACCGGCATCTTTCCCCGCGTTGCAACAACGCCCAATGGCACGAAAAAACCGGCGGGCACCAGAGAACACTTCGGCCTCTTAGACCACCTCAAACATAAGGTGCAGAGGTCTCCGTGATCAGATCGATCTCGTCGAGAGGCGGGACAAGGAACAATCGAAGTGGTCCCGGTGGCGGGCCCGTCATTTTCAAAGAGACGAAGCGAAACACCGAAAATTTAAGACAAATTTTCCTTCATATTTCCCCAAATACGCACTTCCCCGGTAAAATAAATCAGGGGCGGGCCCGGGGGTGTTCCCGGTTGGGGCGAAACTAGGTTGGCACCAGGCGCCCGGCTTCGGTTATGATCAGATCCAATCGCTGATCCGTCGGTTCGGTGGGCACTTCGGCGCATTCCTGCGCGGCGTAGGCAAACCCGATCGCCAGAACGTCATGGCGTTTGCGCAACTGCTCCAGAGTGCGGTCATAGTGCCCTGCCCCATAGCCGAGGCGCATGCCGGCGGGGTCGAAAGCCAGCAGGGGGATGACCAGCGTGCGTGGCTGGCATTCCGCGCCCGCTTCGGGCACGGCCACGCCGAAACCATCGACCGACATCTCGGCGCCCGGTTGCCATTGACGAAACGTCAAAGGATTGTAGCCGCTGGTGACCGGAAGGCACACCGTGCCCCGATCCGCCATTTCCTCCATTACCGGCAGGGGATCGATTTCGGTCCGGATCGGCCAGTAGAAGGAAATCGGGTGGACAGCCCCGGCAAGCGCCTCGCGAAGGGCGTGGAGCGCGGGGCCGGCGTCAACCTGGCCGTGGGCCTCGGCCCGGCGCGCGGCCATGGCTTTCCTCAGGTCCTGTTTCGCGTTCACAGAAGCACCAGAGAGGCCAGGCCGAGAAACGCGAAGAAGCCCACCACATCGGTGACCGTCGTGACGAAGGTGCCGGAGGCGAGTGCGGGGTCTATTCCCCATTTATCCAAGGCCAACGGCACCAGAACACCCGCGAAGCCGGCCACCAGCAGGTTGACCACCATGGCAGCGGCGATAACCAGGCCGATCAGCGGTTCGCCAAACCAGAAGAAGCCGACGACACCCATGACCACCGCAAAGAGGAACCCGTTCAGAAGCCCCGCCACGCTTTCCCGGCGGATGACGCGCAGTGCGTTCGATCCCGTCAGGTCGCGCGTGGCCAGAGCCCGGACGGCGACCGTCATCGATTGGGTCGCGGCATTGCCGCCCATAGAAGCGACAATCGGCATCAGGACCGCCAGGGCCACGACGGCGGAAAGCACGTCCTCGAAAAGCGAAATGACGATCGAGGCGACGATGGAAGTGAAAAGATTGACCCCAAGCCAGGGAAACCGGCGCCGGACAATCTCGAGCGTCGAACTGGCAAGTGTCTCGTCGCCGACCCCGGCGAGACGAAAGACATCCTCTTCATGCTCTTCGTCGAGAACCACCATGGCGTCGTCGATGGTGATGACACCCGCCAATCGTCCCTCGGCGTCGACCACGGGTGCGGAAATCAGGTGGTACTGGTTGAAAGCATAGGCGATATCGCCTTCGTCCTCGTCGACGCGGAACGTCCGGAAACTCTCTTCGGTGATGTCCCGAAGCCTGGTATTGCGCGGCGACGACATCACCCGTCCCAGGGTCACATAGCCCTGGGGGAAATGGCGGGGATCGACCAGGATGATGTGATAAAATTGTTCGGGCAGATCATCATGCGCGCGCATGTGATCAATCGCATTGCCGACGTTCCAGTCCAGAGGCACCGAGACCACCTCGCGCTGCATGAGACGTCCGGCGGAGAACTCCGGATAGGCCAGCGCCTGTTCGACGGCCAGCCGGTCGCCGTGATCCAGAACGTCGAGGATCGCTTCCTTCTGGGGTTCGTCCAGGTCTTCGAGGATGTCGACCACATCGTCCGATTCGAGTTCGCGAACCGCCACGGCCACCTGCTCGTCGGGCAGGAACTGGATGACGTCCTCGCGAACCCCTTCGTCGATCTCGGACAGGACCTCGCCATCGATCAGCGGCCCTGCCATCAACAGAAGTTCCCGGCGTTGACCGGTGTCGATCTGTTCGATCAGGTCGGCGATGTCGGCGGCGTGGAGCGGCTCGAAAAGAGCGTCCAGCCTGTCGCGGTCGCCGCTTGCCACGGCCAGAAGGACCTGGCTGACCAGACTTCGGTCGAGCGCGTATTCATCCTCGCGCGCGTCGTCTTCGGGCAGCTCTTGCGGCTCGGTCATGGCGGCCTCCTGTCGCTTTGGCGGCACCCTAGTCATTCGACCGGGATGGACAACCGAAACCTCCCCGGCTTAGCTGGGCTCATGTCGGATTTTGAATTGCTGATCGGTCAGACGCTGGTTCTGTCAGAAGGGCTGCCGGTGACGGCGGCGCATCATGCAAACGGCGGTGTTCTGATTCGCCGGGGCATGATCGAAGCGGTGGCGGATGCCGGGGCGCTCCGCAGTTCTCATCCCGAGGCGCCGGTCACCGACTACGGCGATGCCCTGATCCTGCCTGGCTTTGTCGATCCCCACGTGCACTATCCGCAGACCGGCATCATCGCCAGTTGGGGCAAGCGGCTGATCGACTGGCTGAACACCTATACGTTTCCCGAGGAAATGCAGTTCGGCGATCCTGACTATGCCGCCCAGATTGCGGCGCGGTTCTTCGATCTGTCGCTTGGCCATGGCACGACCACGGTGGCGAGTTTCTGCACCATACACCCCGAGAGTGTCGACGCCTTCTTTGCCGAGGCCGAGGCACGCGGGCTCCGCGCTGTTGGCGGCAAAACCTGCATGGACCGGAACGCGCCGGAGGGGCTGCGGGACACGGTTGAGACGGCATACGACGATAGTCGTCGGCTTCTGGAGCGCTGGCACGGCAAGGGCCGTCTGTCCTATGCGATCACGCCACGATTTTCGCCCACATCGAGCCGTGAGCAGCTGGAGGCGCTGGGCGCGCTCTGGGGCGAGTTTCCCGACTGCCCCATGCAGACGCATCTTTCCGAGCAGACCGATGAGGTGGCCTGGGTCGCCGAATTATTCCCCGAGGCACGGGATTACCTCGATACTTACGAGGCTGCCGGATTGCTGGGCCCCGGCGGTCTTTATGGCCATGCCATCCATCTGACCGACCGGGAGCGGGCGCGGCTGACCGAGGTCGATGCGGCGCTTATCCATTGCCCGACGTCCAATACCTTCATTGGCTCCGGGCTTTTCGACATGGCGCGGGGACTGGCAGGAGAGGGCCGCGTCGGTCTGGCAACGGACACCGGCGGCGGCTCGTCATTTTCGATGCTGAGAACCATGGCCGCGGCTTATGAGGTGGCGCAATTGCGCGGTCGAGCGCTCCATCCGTCCGAGCTTCTTTGGCTGGCCACGGTGGGGTCGGCACGGGCCTTGCGGCTGGAAGACCGGATCGGTCGATTGGCGCCGGGCATGGAGGCCGATCTGGTGGTGCTCGACCTGGTCTCGACCACGGCGATATCGCAGCGCGCCGAACGGGCGGATGACATCTGGGATGCGGTGTTTCCCACTATCATGATGGGCGATGACCGCGCGATCCGTGACGTATGGGTCGCGGGCAAGCCGGTCAAAACATCCACAAGCGAAGACTGACGCCGTTCCGATGCTGAGTTTCGTCGCTGCCGTTTGCCTGCTCTTGCTGACACCCGGTCCGGGTGTCCTGTCACTTGCGGGGGTAGGATCGGTTTATGGCTACCGCCATGGCGCGCGCTACCTGGTGGGCCTGTTCCTTGGCACCAATCTTGTCTGCTTTCTGGTGCTTTCCGGCCTGGCTGCGTTGATGTTGGCCGATCCACGGCTTCGGGTCATTCTGACATTTGCCTCGGCGGCATATCTCGTCTGGCTGGCCGGGCGCATCGCCCTGGCGGGTGCCAACCTCGCCTTCATCGAGCACCCGGCGCCACCGGGGATCAAGGGTGGCATCCTGCTGCAGATCATCAATCCCAAGGCTTATGTGGTGAACACAACGCTCTTTTCCGGCTTTGCCTTTCTTGCCGAACGCCCGGTCGCCGAGATGGTGATCAAACTTGTTCTGCTCAACGTGCTCTGGGTTTCGATCCATATTCTCTGGCTGTGGGCGGGGGTGAGCATTCGGCGGCTGAATTTGCCCGGGAACCTGCAGCGGGCCATCAATATCGCCATGGCGCTGGCCATGCTGGCAGTTGTGGCGCTGGCGGTATGGGCGCCGCATAGTTCGCCCTAGCCAGATTCCGCCGCGCTTTCGTGCGCCCTATCCTAAGTATATGAAACAGGAAGAAGAACCGGTCAGGACATCAGACTTGCGACGGTGCTTTCAGAGGCTTCGACAAGCAAGGCAGGATCGACGCTTTTGATCTGGCCGTCGCTCACGATCTGCCGGCCTTCCACGAAGAGATGCTTCACCCGACGCGGTCCCGCGAGGAGAAGCGCGGCCTTGTCCCAGCTTCCCGCCGCCTCGATGCCGGAGACATCCCAGACCGCCAGATCGGCCCGCATGCCGGGAGCGATCCGGCCTATGTCGTCGCGCCCAAGGACCCGAGCACCGCCCGTGGTGGCAATCTCCAGGGCCTCGCGTGCGCTCATCGCGTCGGCACCGTTTTCCACCCGCTGCAGCAGCAGGGCCTGGCGCGCTTCGTCGATCAGGCTGGCCTGATCGTTGGAGGCCGAGCCATCGACGCCAAGCCCCACGGACACGCCCGCGTCGCGCATGGCGCGGACGGGTGCAATGCCGGAACCCAGGCGGCAGTTCGAACAGGGACAATGGGCGACGCCGGTGCCGGTCCGGGCGAAGAGATCGATCTCGCCCCCATCCAGCTTGACGCAATGGGCATGCCAGACATCTTCACCCGTCCACCCCAAATCCTCGGCGTATTGCCCCGGGCGGCAACCGAAGGTTTCGAGCGAATAGGCGATGTCCTCGTCGTTTTCGGCCAGATGCGTGTGGAGCCGCACGCCCTTGTCGCGGGCCAACAGCGCGGCATCCCGCATCAATTCGCGGCTGACGGAGAAGGGCGAGCAAGGGGCAATGCCCACGCGGACCATGGCACCGGGCGACGGATCGTGAAAACGGTCGACAAGGCGGATGCAATCTTCGAGGATCGCCCGTTCGTCTTCCACGAGGCTGTCGGGCGGAAGCCCGCCGGCGCTTTCGCCAATCGACATGGCCCCGCGGGTCGGGTGGAACCTGAGGCCGACCACGGCGGCAGCCTCGATCGTGTCGTCGAGCCGGGACCCGTTCGGGAAGAGGTAGAGATGGTCGGAACTGGTCGTGCAGCCGGAAAGAGCCAGTTCGGCCAGCCCGATCCTTGCGGAAAGGCGCATCTCGTCAGGGCCGAATCGCGCCCAGATGGGATAGAGCGTCTTGAGCCAACCAAACAATAACGCGTCCTGACCTCCGGGGACGGCGCGGGTCAGCGTTTGAAAAAGATGGTGGTGAGTATTGATCAGCCCGGGTGCGAGCAGGCAGCCGGACAGATCGGTGACGTCCGCGCCCTCGGCCGAAAGGTTCTGCCCGACCGCGCTGATAACGCCGCCGTCAATCAGGATATCGGCGTCTGCAAGCTCGTCCCCCGTCATGGTCAGCACATGGCTGGCGTTGCGGAGGAGCGTTTTCGTCACTGCAGAAGCTCCAGCGCCGCCTTGTGCAGCTCTCGCGTGGCCGCGGCCAGCACCCGTCCCCCCATGTGAGCGGGACCGCCGGACCAGTCGGTAACAATGCCACCCGCCGCTTCGATCACGGCAATGGGGGCATGGATATCGTAGGGGTGAAGCCCGGCCTCGATGACCAGATCAATGTGACCGGCAGCGAGAAGCGCATAGGCATAGCAGTCGCAGCCGTAGCGTGTCAGCCGAACCTTCTCGGCGACACGGTGGAAGGCGGCACCTTCATCGGGGTTGCCGACTTCTGGGAAGGTCGTGAAGAGTGTGGCCTCCGAGAGCGCCCTGCCCTGACTGGTGCGAAGACCGCTGGTGCCCAGCGGACCGGTGACTTCCGCCTTGCCGCCGCCGCCCAGAAAGCGCTCGCCGATATAAGGCTGGTCGACCAGTCCCAGGATCGGGCCGTCGGGCGTTGATACCGCAATCAAGACGCCCCAGGTCGGTGTGCCGCTGATGAATCCCCTGGTGCCGTCAATCGGGTCGAGAACCCAGGTCAGACCCGAGGTGCCTTCGATTGCGCCGAATTCTTCGCCCAGAATGCCGTCATCCGGCCTGACTTCGGCAAGGATGGCGCGCATGGCGGACTCGGCATTCCTGTCAGCGATGGTGACGGGATCAAAGCCGGCGGCTTCCTTGTTCGCGGACGAAAGATCGGGCGCGCGGAAATGCTTGAGCGTTTCGCGCCGCGCTGCATCTGCCAGCCGCTCGGCAACCGGCCAAAGTTCATCGAAGTCAAAGTCTGGCACGTGTCCCCCCGCCTATGCCTTCCGGCCTAGGCAGAGCGCGCCACCTCGTCAAGGACTAGACGGCGTCGGAGAGAACGCGAGCAAGCTCGAACAGGCGCCGGCGCTGAGTCTCCGGGATGGAATAATAGGAACGAACCAGTTCCAGCGCTTCCTTGTCCTTGAGAATGTCGATCGGGAAATCCTGCTGGATCGACTGATCCAAACGCTGCTGGCTGCTTTCCAGCCCTTCGAAAAAGAAACTGACCGGAACCGACAATGCCGCGGCGATATCCCACAAGCGGGACGCCGAAACCCTGTTCATACCGGTTTCATATTTCTGGATCTGCTGAAACTTGATGCCAACATTTTCAGCAAGTTGCTGTTGAGTCATGCCCACAAGCCATCGGCGATGCCTTATTCTTTTGCCGACATGAACGTCCACCGGGTGCTTCATAGTGTGGCTCCCTTTCAACCTGAAGCAGGTATGCGCCAGTTAATTTCGTCTGGATAGCTGTCTTTTTAGTTAGGCGTTTTAGCCTTTATTTGTTCCCTGTTCCCTAACTGACGTTAGGGAAGTATGCTCAATCCGTGGTTGCGGCCACGAAAATTTTCGTCGATTACAACTCGACAAGTGTCTTCCCATTCATGAACAAAAGTTAACTAGCTGAACCTTATCATATGTTTACGAGGAGTTCATGATTGAGTCAATTCGCTCTTTGGTTGTGACAGCATACGGTGAAGCCCCGGTGGTGAAATCCCGGCGGCCGGGCGCCCCCGAACGCGGCCAAGTCTTGGTTGCGGTCCGCACGTGCGGGCTGAACTTCGCCGATACGCTCTTGATCGAGGGGAAATACCAGGAGAATCCGCGACCGCCCTTTGTCCTTGGCATGGAGATTTGTGGCGAGATCCTGGAAATCGGCCCGGATGTCGAAGGTTTTCGTGTCGGTGAGCGAATCGTTTCGTTTTGCGGTCATGGCGGGCTGGCAGATCGTCTGGTCGTCGCGGCGGAACGGTGCCTGCGGGTTCCCGACAGTATGGACGATGTCACCGCAGCGGGGTTCCCCGTGGCATATGGCACATCGCATCTGGCGCTCATCCGGCGCGCCGGATTGCGGCGCGGGGAGACTCTGCTGGTCCTCGGCGCCGCTGGTGGCGTGGGTCTCACGGCGGTCGAGATCGGACGTGCGGCGGGGGCCAGAGTTGTTGCGGTCGCGCGTGGCGAGGCGAAGCAAAGGGCCGCCAGACAGGCCGGTGCGGATCTGGTTATAGACAGTGACATCGCCGATCCGCTCGCCGCGTTCCGGGCCGAAGGTCCGATCCACGTTGTCTACGATCCGGTGGGTGGGGTTCTTGGCCAGGCGGCGCTGAGGTCGCTTGCGCCGGAGGGTCGGCATCTACTGATCGGCTTTGCCAGCGGTGAGTTGCCGGTGCTGAAGCCCAATCACCTGCTGGTGAAGAATACCACCGTGATCGGCGTAAACTGGGGAGGGTATCTTTCCTTCGCCCCTGCGGTTCTGACGGCAAGCCTGAAAGAACTGATGGCATGGCACGGCAAGGGCCGCATCACGCCCCATGTAAGCCAGGTTTTGCCATTCGATCAGGCGCTGGATGGGCTCGATCTGCTCCGCACCCGCAGGGCGACAGGCAAGATCGTCGTCAGGCTGTAAGCGCGAGCGACGGCCCCTGGAATGATCGGCGCACCAGGTCGGCCAGATCGTCGATGACGTCACCCTTCTGGGTATCGGCCTGGTAAAGGTTGATCCGAAACGTGCCAAGTTCCGGCAATGCACCACCATGCGCCACCCTATCGAAATGCGGTGCCACGGTCCCCGCTAGCTGGGAGAAGACAGCGATATCCGCAGAGACCGTCGCCTCAACCGTACGGCTGGAATCCGAGTCGACCGCCATTTCCCAGGGTATTCCCGCCGCATCCAGCGCTTCCTGCATGGGACGGCGGAAGGCGCATTGCGGTTCGGAGGCAAGCGGCAGAGGCCGTTTTTGCCAGGCCGCGCCCCCAGGCGCGCCGAACCAGACAAGGGGCTTTTCGACCAGGGTTTCGCAGCCGGGGCCGCATTCCAGCTCGGTGGTCAGAATGATGTCGCACTTTCCGTTCTGGAAGAGCTGGCGGAGCTTCAGCGTGCTGGAAGACACAAGCTGGACCTTCATGCGCGGATGTTCGGCGTTGAAAAGCCTGAGTACATTGGGGATGGCTGGATAAACAATGTCATGGGGAACGCCGAGAACCAGCGCACCTTCGAACGCCCCGCCGGTCATCCGCAGGAAGACCTCGTCGTTCAGCGACAGCAGTTTGCGCCCGTAACTGAGAAGCTGCTCGCCAGCGGCCGTCAGCGCGATCCCCCGCCCTGACCGGTCCAGAAGCGCCTGGTCAAGATGGTCCTCGAGCCGTTTGAGCTGCATCGAAACCGCGGATTGCGTCAGGTTCAGTATCGCTGCGGCCTTGGTGACCCCACCGGTGTCGGCGACGGCGACAAACGAGCGAAGAGCGGTCAGGTCGAGGTTTCTTGGCATATCACGATCCTTGATGTGATGCTTCATAAATATTCGTTTTTAAAATGTATCCGAATCCACCATATACATCAAGCAACTTGATGCGAAGACATCAAAGCATTCGAATTTGGAAAGGATACGCCATGACCACGATGATCAAACACTGGAGCGACCACGGTTCCATTTCAGGTCGCGCACGCCGCAAGCCGGGATTTCTGGCGCGCCTCGTGACGCTTCAGGCGATCCGGAAAGAGCGCCAGACCCTGTCGGATCTGGACCCGAAACTGCTGAAAGACATCGGGATCACCCCGGAACAGGCTGAAAAGGAAGCAAAAAGAGTGATTTGGGATGCTCCCGAGCGGTGGCTGCGCTAAAGACACACGTCATAGGCGAAACACTGCATTTTCGTCGCTTCCACAGTTGAAAATCCGGCCATTCCCGCCATATTAGGAGGGAGCGGCCGGGCATCCGGCGATTAGACTGCAAGGAGCACATATTCATGGCTGAGTACGAGACCATCCGCACGTCAACGACGGGTGTTCAAACGGCCGAAATTCACGAAGGCCTGCGCGCCCATATGAACAAGGTCTACGGCATCATGTCCGTGGGCATGCTGGTGACCGCGGGCGTTGCATGGGCCGTCGGCTCGAGCCCGGCGCTTTTGTCGATCTTCCGCGATCCGATCACGCTGCAGCCGAATATCCTCGGCTGGATTGCGATGTTCCTGCCCCTGGGCATGATCTTCCTGTTCAGCGGCATGATCAATCGCCTCTCGGCTGCCGGGGCGCAGACGTTCTTCTATGTCTTCGCGGCTGCCATGGGCCTTTCGATCTCGTGGATCTTCGCGGCCTTCACCGGAATTTCGATTGCCCAGACTTTCGTGGCCACATCGGCCGGTTTCGCGGGGCTTAGCCTTTGGGGCTATACCACCAAGCGTGACCTGTCGGGCATGGGATCCTTCCTGCTGATGGGACTGATCGGTCTGATCATCGCCATGGTGATCAACCTCTTCCTGCAGTCGGGCGCCATGGCGTTTGCCATATCGCTGATCGGTGTTCTGATCTTCGCAGGCCTCACGGCCTATGACACCCAGAAGATCAAGACCGATTATCTGGCCCACGCCCACGCGATGGACGACGAATGGCTGGCGAAGTCGGCAATCATGGGCGCGCTGAGCCTTTACCTCGACTTCATCAACCTGTTCATGTTCCTGCTGCAATTCATGGGCAGCCGCGAATAGCAGGGCGTAGCGAACGCAACACAGGGGCCGGCAACACGCCGGCCCTTTTCTTTTGGCGCGACAGAACGATTCGAAAAGTTCTGCAAATCTCAGAGAATGAAGAGGATGGCGAGTAGCAGACCCAGTCCGCCGCCGCCTCCTGCGGCTTCGGCAAGGATGGCGATATCGCTTTGATCTTCGTCATCCTCTTCCTCAGGGGGAGGCGTGCACTGATGGGCGATGACCGGCAGGCTGTCTGCGCCGCCCAGATCGATTGAATTGCCCCCTGCCCAGCCGGCAATTTCCGCAGCGCCTTCGGCGGTCTTGGCGAAAGCCAGACGAATGATCTCGTGCGAACTGTCCAGGGATACGCTCAGACCATCGGAGCCGATCTCGGGTGCGAAGCTTTCGCGGATACCCACTGCGTAGGTCTCGGCCTCGGCGCTTTCATCGACATCGGCGTTGTCGGGAACACCGAAAATGGCCTTCCAATCCTCGGGTGTCTCGCCGGTAAGACGTTCGGCCCAGACCTGGGTGTAGGTTTCGCCCAGACCGTCGAGCCCCAGCGTCACCTCGCCCGGCGGGATGTCTCCGGCGGCCAGGAACAGGATCAGCTTGTCGTCGTTTTCGAAAGCATAATGTGTGGCCTGGGCGTTCGGATCATAATCGGCGTCCGAGGCCAGCACGCGTGTACCCTCGACGCTTTCGTAAAGCATTTCCAGCATCTCGGCGCCGACAAAATCGTAGGTCTGGCCATTCTGGTACCAGCTCACCCGCCCCGGGTGGACCAGGTCGACACCATATAGCGAGGCCGCGTCGGCGCCCGCCTCGGCATAGCTGGCGAAACTTTCGAGGATGTAGACGGCATGCTCTTGCCCGTAGGCGGCCTCGTCAAGAGACGCTTGCCAGAAGTTCTCGAATTCCGTGGTGGTACGACCGTCAAGGTCGACGTCTGCCTCGTCGATGATGATGCCTTGCGTGGCCTTGAACTGGATATAGTCGTCCAGAACGCCGTTCCGCGTCATGGTGACCGTATTCCAGGCCGAGACGAACAGGTCAGGCTCTTCCCCAAGCGCGTCGGCCCAGGCGTCGAGCGTCCATTCCAGTTCTTCGATCCTCGGATCGATGCCCTGAGGCTGGTAGGCGAAACGGTGATGGATAAGAGCGTCGATATTCTGAAGGGAAAATTCTGACAGAGCCTCGCGGATGTCCATATCCCCTTCCTGGGTCTTGCCCGACTGAACGGCGATTTCGATATCCGCGCCGATGAGGTTCACCGCCGGATCGTTTAGCGCCAGGGCAATCTGCGAGATCATCGCATCGGCGACGGCACCGTATTGGCTGGCCGCGCTTTCGGCCCCGTCTTCAAGATGCGCGTAGTATTCGCTGCCGATCTCAAAGGTCAGTTTTGGCGGCAATGGTCCGAATTCACCCGCAAGCAGCTTGTCGAGGAAGGCACCCAGATCGGCGTCGAGCCCGGCAATGTCATCGACATAGCGAACCGTCGGCAGGATCACCGAAAGCGAGGCGCCCTGATCATTGGCGATGGCCATCATCTCGGTCAGGCCCGGCTTGTTATTGTCGGGTTTCTGCAGATCGTCGAAGTCGAAACCATAGCGATCGTCATGGGTTTCGGCGAGTGTTCCGCCTGGCCAGACAATCAACCCGA
>CAJICO010000394.1_pt1 | contig 25138 bp, 31 predicted proteins | sample 9199701 | NCBI WGS metagenome assembly CAJICO01 (sample SAMEA7708339, study PRJEB35096) | sediment metagenome | biome: marine neritic benthic zone biome [ENVO:01000025]; feature: sediment [ENVO:00002007]; material: shallow marine sediment [ENVO:03000034] sea grass bed [ENVO_01000059] ... | reverse complement strand
GGATCGCACCCGGGCCGAAGACGCAGCAAAGCTTCGCGAAGAGGATTATCAGTTGGCCTATGCCATCGATATTCTGAAGGGCCTTTCGGCACTTGGCCCCGAGTTTGCCGCGGCACTGGCGCAGCGGGCGAACTGAGACTGAACGGCCACGCCTGACCGGGCGTGGCCGCCTTCTAATTGGCGCGCGTGCCGCGCGACACGATATCTGGTTGAGGGGCCCCTCGCCCCTCAAACTCCCCCGCAGACCCCTGATCGACCGTGCGCCTTCAGTTGCAGGGGGAAGGGCGGCAGTTTATACGCGCGCCCATGTCAAAGCCTGCCAAATCCCATGGGCGCCTATCCATCGGTGCCAGTGCCCAGCCGCGCGATCTGATGGGCGGACGGCCCCAGGTGAAGGGCGCCTGGTGCGCGCGGGTGATCACGCTGTTTCCCGAGATGTTTCCCGGTGTGCTGGGTGGTTCGCTGACCGGCAAGGCCTTGGAGGAGGGGCTTTGGCGGCTGGAACCTGCCGATCTGCGAACCTTCGGCGAGGGCAAGCACCGCAATGTCGATGATACACCGGCGGGCGGCGGTCCCGGCATGGTGCTTCGCGCCGATGTCATGGATAAGGCCATCCGTTTCGCCCGGCGTGAGCGGGCGGGGGACTGGCCGCTGATCTATCTTTCGCCGCGGGGCAGGCCGTTTGATCAGGCGATGGCGCGGCGGTTGGCCGACCTTCCCGGCCTGGTCCTGATTGCCGGGCGTTTCGAGGGGCTCGACCAGCGGGTGATCGACCACCACCGGATCGAAGAGGTGAGCCTCGGAGATTTCGTGATGACCGGCGGCGAGATTGCCGCCATGGCGGTGATCGACGCGGCAGTCCGGCTCTTGCCGGGGGTTCTGGGAAATGCCGCCTCGACCGAGGAGGAGAGTTTTTCGGCCGGACTGCTGGAACATCCCCAGTATACCCGTCCTGCCACCTGGGAGGGGCGGGAGATTCCCGAAGTACTGACTTCCGGCCATCATGGCGAGGTCGCGAAATGGCGCCGCAGCGAGGCGGAACGCATCACCCGCAAGCACCGCCCGGATCTTTGGGCGCGTTACAGCGAAAAAGGAACAGCCGACGAAGACCGGGAAGACTGACAGACAGAAATCAAAACGGCGATTTCTGCGGCGTTTAGGATTCGCCCCATGTCATTTGCTGTCCGTCCGTCCCAATTGGGGTTCCTCGCAGCCGCGGCACTGGCCTTCGGCCTGTCGCTGACCCCAGCTTTCGGCACTATCGACAAGCTGCGCTGGCTATTTGGCCCGCTGCCACCGCCTTTGGCCATCGGCTTGCTTACCGGGCTCGGCTTTTGGGCCCTGTCACGTCTGCGGACAAACGGGCGAGGGCTGTCATGGCGGGCCGTGGCAATGCTGGGCGCGGTGTTCGTTTTGCCGCCCGTGGCGATCGATCTGGCTTTGCCCTTGCCGCGCGACCTGAACGTCTTGTGGCCCGGCGCGCTGGTGTTCTATCCGGTGGCGGGCTTTGCGGCCGAGGTGGTATTCCACCTGCTTCCCCTTGCCATCATGGCGGTGCTTCTACGGCAGAAGTCTCTGCCGGTCTGGGCCTTCGCCCCGGCAGTTCTGGCGGAACCGCTTTTCCAGGCCCTTGTAGCGGGCGGGCTAACAATGCAGGGCATCCTTGCCGCGGTGCATGTGGCCGCCTTCAGCGCGGTGCAGATTTGGGTTTTCCAACGGCGCGGCTTTCTGGCCATGTACGCGCTCAGAATGGTTTTCTACCTGTTCTGGCACATCCTTTGGGGCAGTCTGCGGCTGACGCTACTGTTTTGAAGCATTTTGTCTTGATCGAAAGCAGTCCCGGCCTTATACGGCGCAGGTTCGCGGGATGAATCTTCCCCGAGCGCAAGAAAAGACGACCTGCACTCTCTGGCGGGCGGTACGACCGGCCCCAAGACAATCCGGAGCTCTGAGGCGCGAACCATCTCTCGGGACAAACCCGGGGCATCACATAGGAGTTGGTCAGATGGATCTGATCGCTGAACTGGAAGCCGAGCAGGTCGCGATGCTTGGCACGAAGATTCCGGATTTCAAAGCCGGCGACACCATTCGCGTCGGCTATAAAGTGACCGAAGGCACCCGCACCCGGGTGCAGAACTATGAAGGCGTCTGCATCGCCCGGAAGAACGGCGAAGGGATCGGCGGTAGCTTCACGGTGCGCAAGATTTCCTTTGGCGAGGGTGTAGAGCGGGTGTTCCCGCTGCATTCCACCAATATCGAAAGCATCACCGTTGTGCGCAGGGGCCGCGTCCGCCGCGCCAAGCTTTACTACCTGCGGTCGCGCCGGGGCAAATCGGCCCGGATCGCAGAAGACACAACCTACAAGCCCAAGGCCGAGGCCTGAGGAGCGCGTCATGAAAAAAGACACTCATCCCGAATATCACGTCATCGATGTGAAGATGACCAACGGCGATATCGTTCAGATGCGCTCGACCTGGGGAAAAGAGGGCGACACCTTGTCGCTTGACGTTGACCCAACGGTGCACCCGGCCTGGACCGGCGGCGGCACCCGCCTGATGGATACCGGCGGCCGGGTCTCGAAGTTCAAGAAGAAATACGAAGGTCTGGGCTTCTAAGGAGCCTGACCCGTAGTTCGACGCGCCGCCCGATTTCGGGCGGCGTTTTCTTTTGGGCAACGGGTCTGGCACCCCAATGGAATTTCTGTATCTTGCACGCGCAGAAAAATGCCGCGCGCGCAAAGGAGATTGCCATGTCGCTTTCGGGGAAAACCGCTGTCATCACCGGGTCGAATTCCGGAATCGGCCTGGGCATCGCGCGCGAGCTTGCCGGGGCCGGCGCCAATGTCGTGCTGAATTCGTTCACCGACCGGGACGAAGACCATGCGCTGGCCGATGGGATCGCGGCTGAATTCGGTGTCACGGCCAGATACATCAAGGCTGATATGTCCCGGGGCGAGGAGTGCCGGAGCCTGATCGAAAGCGCGGGGGCCTGCGATATCCTGATCAACAACGCGGGCATTCAGAACGTCGATCCGATCGAGAGTTTTCCGGTTGAAAAATGGGATGCGATCATCGCTATCAACCTGAGTTCGGCCTTTCATACCGCGGCGGTGGCGTTGCCGATGATGCGCGCGGCGGGCTGGGGCCGGGTGATCAATATCGCGTCAGCCCATGGGCTGCGGGCGTCGCCCTATAAATCCGCCTATATCGCGGCAAAGCACGGTGTCGTCGGTTTGACCAAGGTGGCGGCGCTGGAAACAGTGCGCGATCCGATCACCGCGAACGCCATCTGCCCCGGCTATGTGCTGACCCCGCTGGTGGAAGCGCAGATACCCGATACCGCCAAGGAATATAACCTGACCGAGGAGGAGGCGGTCGAACAGATCATCCTGTCGCGACAGCCTTCGAAGGAATTCGCCACGGTTGATCAACTCGGCGGCCTGGCGGTCTTCCTCTGTTCGCCCGCAGCGGATCAGATCACCGGGACCACGATCAGCGTGGATGGCGGTTGGACGGCGATGTAGCCAGTGGCCAAGATACGCATCAACCTGGCGCTGCAAGGAGGCGGGGCCCATGGCGCGTTTACCTGGGGTGTCCTTGATCGGCTTCTTGACGCGCCCGAGATCGAGATTGCCGGAATTTCCGGCACGTCCGCCGGGGCGCTGAACGGTGCGGCGCTGAAGGCCGGACTGGTGCGGGGTGGCAAAGAAGCGGCCCGCGAGAACCTCGACTGGCTTTGGGAACAGGTCGGCGGCATCGGGGATTTGCGCATGGCGGACTGGATGTCGGCGTTGATGCCCGGGCCGCGAGAGATCAGCCAAGCCATTGAAAACTCGCTGCCTTATAGCTGGGCCGACGCGATGACGCGGGTTTTCTCGCCCTATGACTACGGGCCGTTCTATCAAAACCCGCTGGAGCGGCTTGTGGCACGGTTTCGCTTCGACAACGTCTGCGCCGAAGATGGCCCGCCGCTGTTTGTCTCAGCCACCAATGTGCGCACCGGGAAGATCAAGGTGTTCTCCGGGGATGGAATCGACGCAAGGGCCATTCTGGCCTCGGCCTGCCTGCCGACAGTGCTTCAGGCGGTTGAAATCGACGGCGAGGCCTACTGGGACGGCGGATACACCGGCAATCCGGCGCTGTTCCCGTTGTTCGAACCCGGGTTGCCCGAGGATGTTGTCATCGTCAATATCAACCCCTTGCGCCGCGAGGAGGTCCCAACCGACGCACGCGGCATCTTGAATCGGATCAACGAGATCAGCTTTAACTCGTCGCTTCTGCGCGAGCTTCGGGCGATCCGCTTTGTGCAGAGGTTGATTGAAGACGGCAAAATGCCCGGCGATGCCATGAAAAACGTTCGCGTTCACATGATCGCCGACGATGATCTGATGAACGCGCTGAGCGTTGCTTCGAAACTCGTGCCGACGCCGGTGACGCTGAAGAACTTATTCGATTCAGGCCGAAATGCAGCAGACGCGTTCCTGTCGGAACACGGCAACAAGCTTGGCCGGCAGTCGAGCGTCGATCTGCCGGCGATGTATGGTTAGTTTCGCTCAGACGGTTCCGCCGCTGCCGCCGCCACCGCTCGAAATCGCGATGATAAGCGCGAGTATCAGCAATGGAATGATGAACCCGCCCGTCTCGGCAGTCTGTTCTTCGATGACTTCCGGTTCCATCAGCGGTTCCGCCAATCCACCAGCATTTGCGGGGGTCGTGGCCAGCGCAGCGCCGACCACTGCGATTGCAACGGTTTTTCTCGTATTCATACTCAAACCCTTCATCTTTGCCGTATGACCGGCAACGCATGGAAAATTAGACTAAAAATTGTCGGGAGTTCCTGCGGATCGCATCGCGGCGCCAAGCAGTCGTCGACTGGTGTATTCTTCCCACAGTTTCCGGCGCGGCGTCAGAACAGGAGATTTCGTGCGAAGTTTGAGATTTTATCTATATGAGTCAGTGGCTTAAATTAAATCTCCATGCACTGAACCGGTCGATCTTCACTTCCGGCTTCTGAATGGGAAATTTGTTGCGGGTTGCGCGCCAATCTTGCCGAATCACTTCTATTGTTCGCAGATTTCAGTTTCCGGCGCGGGCCGCGGGCTGGCGAACTTCGCCGATGGGTGTCGGCATGGCAGCACCGCCGTCCGGGTAGACGAGGCCCGCGGAAATCACCAGTTTCGCCGCGTCTTCGACCCTCATGTCCAACTCGATCACGTCGCTTGTCGGGAGGAACAGCAGGAAGCCCGAAGTCGGGTTGGGTGTCGTCGGCAGGAAGACGGCTGTCTTGTCGGATTCGTGATCTATCTTTTTGTCAATCTCGCCCTTTGCCGAAGTGGATATGAAAGCGATGGCCCAGATGCCCTTTCGGGGATATTCAACCAGGCAAGCCTTGTCGAAGGATGTCTCTGACTGGGCAAAGACAGTCTCGGCAATCTGCTTGAGGCCCTTATAGACGGAACGGACCACCGGCAGGTTCTGAACAAGGCTTTCCGCCCAGCGGATCAGGGACTTGCCGATGATACCCTTGGCCATCCAGCCGACGGCTATCGTGAAGATCAGGAAGACGAAAACGCCGATGCCGCGGATATTCAGGCCGACATACTGGTCGGGACGCAGCCAGATGGGAACGAAGGGCAGAACCCAACTGTCGACCCAGCCGGCAACGGTCCAGATCAGCCAAAGCGTCAGACCGATGGGTGCGATCACGACAAGGCCGGTCAGGAACGAGCCACGCAGCCACGCAAAAGCACTCCGCTTGCGCCGCGTCACACCGTTTTCTACTGACCCTTTGCTCATGGGCACGACCCTTCCTTGGGTGAATTTAGGCCCTGTTGCGCAGCGGAACAATGATTTCCGTAGAAATCATGAAATTCCGTCCGGTTGACAAAGTTGCCTGGCGATTTCCGCCGCCAGACGGGCATTATTGAGGACCAGCGCGACATTCGCCACGAGCGACCGGCCTTCGGTGATTTCGAAGATCCGCTGAAGGAGGAAAGGCGTCACTCGCGCGCCTTCGATGCCAGGGGTTGTCTCGGCCTCGCGGACGGCTGTTTCGATGGCCGGATTGATGATGTCGGCCGGGATTTCAGCACTGTCCGGTATCGGATTGGCGACCAGCATGCCCGCGGCTTTTCCAAGCTGCTGGTGAGTGGTGAAGGTTGCGGCCAGGGTGTCGATACGGTGTCCGGCCAGGGAGAGCGGGCTGGCGAGGCCAGACGATCTCGACCAGAAAGCCGGAAAGTCCTTTTGACCGACTGTCACGACCGGGACACCAAGCGTTTCGAGTACTTCCAGCGTTTTGGGGATGTCGAGTATGGCCTTGGCACCGGCGCAAACCACGATGACGGGGGTCTGGGCAAGCTCTTGCAGATCGGCAGAGATGTCAAAGCTCTCCGCCGCGCCGCGGTGGACGCCGCCGATGCCGCCGGTGGCAAAAACCGGGATGCCCGCCAGATGTGCCGCGATCATTGTCGCCGCGACTGTGGTCGCACCGCTCGCGCCCTCGGCAATGGTTGCGGCGAAATTGGCGCGGGTGACTTTGCGTATCTCCTTGTTTGCCGGGTCGGCGATCCAGTCGAGCTGCCCGTCGGAGAGCCCGATCTGAACGCGCCCTTCGATCACCGCAATGGTTGCCGGAACTGCGCCGCCTTCGCGGACGGTTGCCGAAACTTGCTTGGCGGTCTCCAGGTTTCGGGGAAACGGCAGGCCGTGACTGATGATCGTAGATTCCAGCGCTACCACCGGTTTGCCGTCGGCCAGGGCGTCTGCGACCTCGGGGAGAACATCCATGGGCGCCGTCACGAGGGTACGTCTCCCGAAACATAGGCCGCCGCCGCGCCGAGGGCATGTTCAAGCGCAGCCTGTGGTGCGTCACCGCGCGCTTCGGCGGCGATATGCGCCGCCATGAAGGTATCGCCGGCGCCGGTAACCCGGGTTACGAGCACTTGTGGCGGGGTTGCTTCGATTGCGCCCGACTGTGTGGCCAGAGCGGCGCTGTTGCCGCCGTCGGTCACCAGGACTTTGGCGGCGCCCCTGGCGATCAGGGTTTCGGCGGCCACCGGTGCCGAGGGGAACTCGACCTTGCAAAGGTATCCCGCCTCTTCGAGGTTCACGTAGATGGTTGCGTTGGGCACGGGCAGGAGCGGCAGGAGCCTCTCGGCCTTGCCGGGAGACGCCGGCGCCACGCGCAGGTCTGCCTGGCTGAAAAGCTTGCTGGTCGCGATGTCGGTCAGAAGCGCCTCGGTCAGGTTGCCATCAAGAGCGATTGGTCCAGAATACGGCCTTGTGGCGTTTCCCAAAGTGCCGTCAACCAATGGCGCGAGTATCTTGTCACCCGCCGCTTCCAGTGAATGGGCGTCGGCAATGGCGGCTATGAGCCCGTTCGCCCCCTCGACCGCCATATAGCGATCCGTGGGCAAATCGTCGGAGCGGTAGATGTAGTCGGTTGTCAGGCCGAGTTTCGCAGCGGCCTTGACCAGCGCCTCACCCTCATTGTCCCTGCCGATGGTGGTCAGAAGCGCAGGCTGCAATCCAAATCGGCGGAGCGTCATGGCAATGTTCATGGCAACCCCGCCGGGTATCCTGGTGATCCGTCCCGGGACGTCGGATCCGGCGCGCATGGCAGCACTGGAACGGCCGATGATGTCCCAGAGGACAGAACCGATGCAGAGGATGTCGGGCGCGCCTGTCATTGATTTCGGTTTGGCGGGATTGCAGGGTCTTGGCAAGATATGTTTCCAATTGTCGATATAGATCAACGCCGCGCGTCCTTGGTCAGGACATTGAAGGAGAGCGAGATGGGGTTTACCGCCGAAACGTTTGAATTTCTGGCTGACATTGAAAAGAACAATTCGAAAGAGTGGTTCGAAGCCAACCGGGATCGGTACGAGGCGCATTGGAAAGACGCGGCGCTGGATTTCATCGCCGATATTGCCGGGGACATGGCGAAGCTGAGCCCGTCTCTGAAGGCAGAGCCGAAGCTCAACGGATCGCTAAGGCGGATCAACCGGGATGTGCGGTTCTCGGCGGACAAGTCACCCTACAAGCCTCGGCTGCAGATGGTATTCTGGACCGGCGGCAAGCCCACGCGATCGCCGGCGATGCATGTGGTGCTCCACCCCTCGGGCGTTGGCTATGGGGCAGGCCGGTTCGGGCTGGAACCCAAGGAGCTGGGCGCCATTCGGGATCGGATCGTCGGGCCGGACGGCGATGCGTTGATCGCCGCCCTCGCCGAGGCGCGGAAGGTGCATTGCGAAATGACGGAACCGGCGCTGGCGCGGTTGCCGCGCGGTTACGAGGCCGAGGGGGAGCGGGCCGAGCTTCTTCGCCACAAGGCGATCGTGGCACGGACGGTTGACCACCAGGCACCGACATCGGTGATGATTGGCGCGGGTGCGCGGAATTGGGTGATGGAGACCACGAAGGCGCTCTTGCCCCTGATCCGGTGGCTTGAGGTTAATTGAGCGCGCTCCGCGCGCACACGAGTTTTGGTTGAGGGGCTGTCTGCCCCTCAAACTCCCCGAAAGTATTTCGGACAGGAAGAAGGATCAGTCGGGCGTGTTCGTGGCCTTGCGCCATTCGGCCCACTCTTCCGGCGTGTCGAGGTCAAGCCGGGCGCGCAGGCCGGGCAGCGGGCAGAGGGTTGCCGTTCTGGCGAGCGTTGCCGCGCCCTTGTCGCCGGAGAGCCTTTCGAATTCGGGGAGGAGGCGCGCGGGAAACCAGGTCGGGTGGCCTGGGTCACCCGCTTCGGTGGCGGCGCGGATGGGGGCATCGGCGAAGCTTTTGGCGATGTGCTTCAGATCGGCGGCGGTGATTTCCGGCATGTCGGGAAGACAGATCATCATTCCGTCGGCCTTATGCTCACGTGCTGCGCGGGCGCCCGCGCGGAGGGAGGGCGCCATGCCTTCGGCTGCGTCTTCGGCCTCGATCACTTCGACGGGAAGGTTGAGAAGGGCCTCGCGCCGGTTCTTCGCGTTTGGCGGGAGTGTTGCGATGACCGGACCGAGCCGCGCCGTAAGGGCGATCTTTGCGGTGCGCCGGAGGATCGGTGTACCGTGGATGGTTTCAAGAAGCTTGTCGCCGCCTCCCATCCGCGAAGAGGCCCCGGCGGCGGGGATGAGCGTGACGATCACCTCTCCGGGATCAGACCGCGCGGGCTGAAGCGCAGCACCAGAAGCAGGATCAGACCCATGGTCAGAAGGCGCATGTGGGCGGCGCTTTCGATCAGATGCTCTTTCAGCCAGTAGCCGTCGGCCATGGGCGCGGTGATGGCGCCGATCAGGTAGCGGCCTCCGGGCTCTACCATGATCCAGAGATACCAGATGAGGAATCCGCCGAGGACCGAGCCGAAGTTGTTGCCCGAGCCGCCGACGATCACCATGACCCAGATCAGGAAGGTGAAGCGCAGGGGCTGGTAGCTGGCCGGGGTGAGCTGGCCGTCGAGCGTCGTCATCATCGCGCCCGCAAGACCGCAAACCGCCGAGCCGAGGATGAAGATTTGCAGGTGCCGCGCGGTGACATCCTTGCCCATGGCCTCGGCCGCCGTTTCATTGTCGCGGATGGCGCGCATCATCCGGCCCCAGGGCGAAGACAGGGCGGCCTGGGCGAGCCAGAGGAGGATCAGAAGGACGGTGAGGAAGAGCCCGGCATAGGCCAGTTTCACGGTGATCGAGGAGGCGGTAACCGGGTCGAAGCCCCAGCCCGCAACCCGCTCGGTGAAGCCGGGATCGTTCTGAAGATCGATTTCATAGGGCACGGGCCGTGGGACGCCGATGACATTCTTGACGCCGCGCGAGAGCCAGTCCTCGTTCTTGAGAACGGCAATGATGATTTCGGAGATGCCGAGGGTGGCGATCGCCAGATAGTCGGAGCGGAGACCGAGCGCGGTCTTGCCGACCAGCCAGGCGGCACCTGCGGCCAGCGCGCCGCCGACCGGCCATGCCAGGAGAATGGGGAGGCCAAGACCGCCGAGGTAACCGGTGGTGGCGGGATTGATCTTTTCGATGGCCTCGACAGCCGGGTCATATATCTGCCGGTAGACGGTGAATCCGACGACAAGCAGACCAAAAGGATCAACGACCGGGCGCGTCCGGAGGGCAGGCGTTTCCAGGCGAGAATGGCACCGGCAATGGTCGCGCCGCCAATGAAAAGCGCTGCAATCACGCGCAGGCCGCCTGCCGCCCAGGCCTCGCCAACGGGCGGCATCGAGACGATCACCGCGCCGAGGCCGCCCAGGGCCACAAAGCCCATGACACCGATGTTGAACAGCCCGGCATAGCCCCATTGCATGTTCACGCCGAGCGCCATGATGGCCGAGATCAGCCCCATGTTGAAAATGGTGAGTGCGACGTTCCAGCTTTGGAACATGCCCGTGAGGATGAAGAGCGCGAAGACGAAGGCGAAAAGAAGGATGTCTCGGGTGGTCAGGATCATAGCGCTTTCCCCCGGAAGATGCCGGTCGGCCGGAAGAGGAGCACAATGACCAGGATCGCGAAGCTGACCGCGAACTTGTAATCGGTGGAAAGAAGCTGGACCAGCCCGTCGGGTTCCCAGATGGGGATCAGATAGCCGGTGACCTTCTTGAACGCGTAGGTAATGGTGACTTCCGAAAAGGCGATGAGAAAGCCACCGGCGATCGCGCCGAGGGGGTTGCCGAGCCCGCCCACGATTGCGGAGGCGAAAATCGGCAGGAGAAGCTGGAAATAGGTGAAGGGTTTGAAGCTTTTGTCGAGCCCGTAGAGGGTGCCGGCGATGGTGGCGAGCGCGGCGACGATGATCCAGGTGATGGTCACCACGCGCTCGGGGTTGATGCCGGAGAGAAGCGCCAGGTCTTCGTTGTCGGAAAAGGCGCGCATCGACTTGCCGGTGCGGGTGCGGTTCAGGAACCAGAACAGCAGTGCCACCACGATAATGGCGACGACAACGGTCAGCACGACGGTGGATTTGATCGCCAGACCTTCCTGGAGCCCCGTCATCTCTTTGAAATCGCGGGCCGAAATGATGAAGCGCGTGCCATCGGCGAAGCGTTGATCGTCAACACCGATGATGAAGCGGACGAGGCCGTTCATGACGAACATCACGCCCATGGAGACGATCACCAGGATGACCGGCATGGCCTTTTGTTCGCGGTAGAATCGGTAGACCAGCCGGTCGGTGGCCAAAACCAGCAGCGCTGTGGCGGCAATTCCGGCGGGCAGTGCGAGGAGCGCGGTGGGGAAAGGCCCGAGCGAGACGCCGAGGGACTGAAGCCACCAGGTGACGAGGATGGTGGCCATGGCGCCGAAGGCCATCGTGTCGCCGTGGGCGAAATTCGAGAAGCGGAGGATGCCGTAGATCAGGGTGACGCCAAGCGCGCCGAGCGCCAATTGACTGCCATAGGCCACGGCGGGTACGACGACAAAGTTCAGAAGGGCGACGATGGCGTTCAGGAGATCCATGGCGGGCTTTCTGAAGGGGCGCCTTCGGCGCGCAGGATTGATTTGCGCCCCCTTCGGGGTCGCGGTGCCTCCGGCGGGCGTATTTGGGGAAATATGAAGCGCATGGGTCTTATCCCCCGAGGAAGCTGCGGCGGACTTCGGGGTCGGCGAGGAGCGCCTTGCCGGTGTCGGTGAAGGCGTTGCGGCCCTGGACGAGGACATAGCCCTTGTCAGCGATTTCGAGTGCCTGGCGGGCGTTCTGTTCGACCATGAGGATCGAGATGCCGGTGCGGGCCACTTCGATGATGCGGTCGAATAGTTCGTCCATGACAATGGGGCTGACGCCAGCGGTGGGTTCGTCAAGCATCAGGACACGCGGCTGGGTCATCAGCGCGCGACCCACCGCGACCTGCTGGCGCTGGCCGCCGGAAAGTTCGCCCGCCGCCTGACGGCGTTTGTCACGGAGGATTGGGAAAAGCGTGTAGACCTGCTCCATTGTGGTGGCACTGTCGTCGCGGCGGAGGAAGGCGCCCATCTCGAGATTTTCCTCGACAGTCATCGAAGTGAAGATGTTCGACGTCTGTGGGACGAAGGCCATGCCCTTGGCGACCCTGTCCTGAGGGGTGAGATGGGTGATATCCTCGCCCGCAAGGCGCACGGCGCCCTTGCGCACATTGAGCATGCCGAAGACCGCCTTCATCGCCGTTGATTTGCCGGCACCATTGGGGCCGACGATCACGGCGATCTGGCCTTCGTCCACGGCGATGGTGCAGGAATGCAGGATGTCCGCGCCGCGTCCGTAGCCGCCGGTCATGGCATCGCCGATGAGGAAAGGCGCGGTCATTCGCTTCCTCCGGCAAAATCGATACGCGCCGCTTCGTTGAAGTTTTTCGCAGCGGCGCGGCCTTCTTCGGTGAGCGTGTTGCCGATCGTCCAGACAACGAACTGGACGTTGTGGTTTTCGGAATTCACGATTGTATTCAGATAGATGATGTCCAACCCATTGAAATTGGCGCCGTAAATGATGGTTTCGGCCGGATGGCCGTCCACTTCGACCGCCTGAACACCGAAAATGGGGATATCCTGCGCCTGAACACCGGTGCCCATGGCGGCATTCTCGATAATGATGTTGCGCATGAACTCGAGATCCATGCCTTCGGCGGCGCCAACTTCCTCGTAAATGATACCGCCATAAGTGCGGCTGTCCTGGCGGAAAAGCCGGGTGAACTCGGTGCCTGTGGTGTCGACGGGTCGCCAGTCGATGATGGAGCCGCAAAAGGTCAGGACCGTGTTGATGGGCACGCAGGGGCCCTCGGCCTGAGCTTCATCGGCGAAACGCCACGTCCGGTCGCTCAGCAATTCCACGCGCTTGCCGCCAAGGACGGCGGTGCCGACGACGTCGCTGTTCTGAGCGGAAACGGGAAGCGCGAGCAGAATGATCGCGGCAAGAAATGCCAGGTGCCTCACGCGCCCGCCTCCTCTTTTACCTTGTTCTTCAGCCCGGTGCCCAAATAGGCCTCGATCACCTGTTCGTTGGCCTTGATCTCGTCCAGTGTGCCCTCGGCCAGTACCTTGCCCTCGGCCATGCAGATCACCGGGTCGCAGAGGCGGCCGATGAAATCCATGTCGTGCTCGATGACAACGAAGGTGTAGCCGCGCTCTTTGTTCAGCCGCAGGATGGCGTCGGCGATGGTGTTGAGAAGCGTGCGGTTCACGCCCGCGCCGACTTCGTCCAGGAAAACGATCTTGGCGTCGACCATCATGGTGCGGCCAAGTTCCAGAAGCTTTTTCTGGCCGCCCGAAAGGTTGCCGGCGCGTTCGTCCTTCAGGTGGTCGATGGTGAGGAAATCCAGCACCTCGTCGGCCTTGGCCAGAAGGGCGCGTTCGTCTTCGGCGATTTTGGCGCGGTTGATCCAGGCGTTCCAGATGGTCTCGCCCCGCTGATGCCCGGGGACCATCATCAGGTTTTCGCGCACTGTCATCGAAGAAAATTCATGGGCGATCTGGAAGGTGCGGAGCAGGCCTTTGTGGAAAAGCTCGTGCGGCGGCAGGCCGGTGATGTCTTCGCCTTCCATGAAGACACGGCCGGAGGTCGGCGGCAGGTTTCCGGCGATGACGTTGAAAAGTGTGGTCTTTCCGGCGCCGTTGGGGCCGATCAGACCGGTGATTGAGCCCTGGGCGATTTCGAGCGAGGCCCCATCGACGGCGTGGAAGCCACCGAAATGCTTGTGGAGGTTGTCGACGGTGATCATTGGCCATCCCTTTTGCAAACGGCCCGGGATGTTCCCGGGCCGTTGTAGCTGTTTTGGGATTTACTTGCGGCCAGCCGTGACTTCTGCGCCGCCTTCAAATCCGACGATGCGGTAGTTGCCCGCTGCCTCGCCCGGGCCGATCAGTTCAACGTCCGAGGCGCCAACATAGTTGACATCGCCGCCGTCGGCGATGATTTTGAGCGCTTTCGCTAGCTCGCCTGCGAAGATCTCTTCGCCTGGAGCGTTCGCGACTTCCATGATCTTGTCTTTGTAGTCGCCCGGTTCCACAGAGCCTGCCGCTTGCATGGCCAGCATGATCAGCGCGGCTGCGTCATAGCTTTCCGGTGCGAAAGGCGATGTTGCCTGGAACTTGCCGTCAACCAGCGCGGTAAACGCGGCAGCCAGTTCCTCGGAAGGCGAGGGGTGCTGGCCGGACGAGCCGTCAATTTCGGACCCGAAGTTTTCGACCAATTGGGCGCCGATCATGCCATCCGGGAAATGGAACAGATCGAAGGCACCGGAATCGATGGCCGAACGAACGATGCCCGATCCGCCCTGATCGACGTAACCGGCAACCACAAGCCGCTCACCGCCGGCTGCTGCCAGAGCGCCAATTTCCGCCGAGTAGTCGGCCTTGCCGTCTTCATGCGCGGCGTTGATCGTTACCGAACCGCCCGCGGCCTCATAAGCAGCCTGGAAACTGTCGGCGAGCCCTTTGCCGTAGTCGTTGTTCGTATAGGTAACGGCCACTTCATTCACGCCGAGTTCCATCAGGACTTCGGTCATGACGACACCCTGGCGCGCATCCGAAGGCGCGGTGCGGAAGAACAGCCCATTGTCTTCGTTGTTGCCGTGGCTAAGGCCGGGCGACGTTGCTGAAGGCGAGACCATCACCATCCCGTTCGGCAGCGCAACGTTTTGCAGGATTGCGCCGGTAACGCCCGAGCAGTCGGCGCCGACGATGCCCTTGACGCCGTCCGACGTGATCAGACGTTCGGCTGCGGCTGACGCGGCAGCCGCGTCGACACAGGTCGAATCGCCGATAACCGCGGTGACACTTGCGCCGCCAAGCAGCGCGCCACTTTCGTTGACTTCGGCAATTGCCAGTTCGGCAGCCGGTCCCATTTCTGCGACCAGCGATTCAATCGGCCCGGTATATCCAAGAATGATGCCAATCTTCACTTCCGAGTGGCTTCCCGCAAAGGCGGCGGAACCAACCAGTGCGGCGGCCGTTGAGGCCATAAGTAGTTTTTTCATGTTTTACTCCCTGTTGGACGCTTGTCCCGTGACACGGGACATTAATTTGCCGGAAACCGAAAGAAAAGAGCGACGTAGGGGAGCGTTAAGTACGAAATGCCGCCTAATCTGGCGAGATGGCGCCTTCGGGTGGATCGATGACGACCTTGCCCGCGTTTATGTCGACCGTTGGCACGGATTCGCGGGTAAAGGGAATAAGGATGGCCTGTTTGAAGTCCGGGCCGGAAATTTCCAGCAAATCACCTGCGCCGTGGTTCAGAACGGCCTTGATTTTGCCGATCGTGACGCCGCCGGTGTCTGCGACGGAAAGACCAATAAGATCAGAGTGATAGAACTCATCATCCGGCAAATCCGGCAGGCGCTCGCGGGGTGCGTAAAGGCGGGTTCCGGCCAGATTGTCGGCGGCTTCCTTGCTGGCGATGCCGCTTAATCTGGCGGCAAAGCCGTTCTTGATCGGGCGAGTGAGTTTCACGTCGAATTGGCCGCTGCCGTCCTCCGACGACAGCGGGCCATATGTCTCGATCGCCTCGGGCTCGGCGCAGAAGCTTTTCAGCCTGACCTCGCCCTTGACGCCGAAGGCGCCCGCGATGGCGCCGACGCAAACCCTCTCAGCCATGGGAGGCGCGGATTACTCCGCCTTCTCTTCTTCTGCGGCCTCGGCGGGTGCGTCTTCAGCGGGCGTTTCCTCGGCAGGAGTTTCTTCGGCGGCAGACTCTTCCGCAGGGGTTTCTTCGGCAGTAGCCTCTTCTGCAGGAGCCTCCTCGGCAGGAGCCTCTTCGGCCGGAGCTTCTTCGGCAACCGTCTCTTCGACGGTTTCTTCGGTTGCAGCCTCTTTGGCCTCGGCGGCTGCCTGGGCTTTCTCCTCGGCACGTTCCTGAGCCTTCTTGCCCGGCTTGGCCTTGGTCGGATTGTTGCGTTCTTTCTTCTCCAGCGTGCCGTCGGCCTCGAGGAAACGGGCGATCCGGTCGGTCGGCTGGGCACCCTGATCGAGCCAGTATTTGATCCGTTCCAGGTTCATCTTGACCCGATCTTCGCTGTCCTTGGGTAGCAGCGGATTGTAGGTGCCGAGCTTCTCGATGAAGCGGCCGTCGCGCGGCATGCGGCTGTCAGCCGCGACGATGCGATAGAACGGGCGCTTCTTCGAGCCACCGCGGGCGAGGCGGATTTTCATAGCCATGTCATTGATCCTTTTAGGTTATTTCTTGTGTTGCATGTGGTGTTGGATGACTTCCTGAATAACGAACTCCAGGAATTTTCTTGCGAACTCGGGGTCCAGGTCGGCCTCTTTCGAAAGCCACTCCAGACGCTCGATCTGTTTGCCCTCGCGATTTGGATCGCTGGGGGGAAGGTTGTGTTCCGCCTTGAGTTTGCCCACCGCCTGCGTGTGGGCAAAGCGCTCGGCAAGTGTGTAGACAAGGATCGCGTCCAGCCTATCAATGCTGTCGCGATGCTCGGCCAGAAGCTCGGCAGCACGGGTGATGTCGTCGCTCATGGGCGCCCTCTCTCAGCCGGAAAACCGGCGGCTGTGATGCTGCGGTATCTTGTTGGCATCGCGTCGGTAAATGCGTTCATCATTCCGCCCCTTCCGGTGCCGGGTGGCGGAAGACAAATGTGCCTTCTTCGTCCAGCACGGCTTCCGCCTTTGGGTCCCGCTTGGCATTCAATCCTTCTGCAACAGCGATCGAGCGGGCGTTCCCCGGATCGATGTAGCTTACCAGATTGGTCAGCCCCAGTTCGCTGGCCGCCCAGTCGCGGGTCGCAATGGCGGCCTCTCTGGCGATGCCCTTGCCTTCACCCTCTGCCGTCAGTGCAAATCCCAGTTCGACTTCCTGATCCCCTGGCTCCAGCCCCAACACGACGAAGCCGTAGACCTTGCCATTGACCGCATCCTCGATCGCAATTCCGCCATGACCATGGAGGAGCCAACCTGCCGTCATCTTCGCGAATTCGCTCCAGGCTTCGTCTCGGCTCATGGGGCCGCCAACGAACCGGCCCCGTTCCGAGCAGGCGATTTCGGCACAGGCAGGAAAATCCGAAAGCTTCGGCGCACGCAGCACTAGCCGCTCGGTTCTGATGACCGGCAGCTCAGCGGCGAGGCTTGCCGCCAGATGTGCCGCGGGGCCCGGCGTGGGATGTTCGTGACGCGCGGTCATGCGGCACCTCCCATCTTTGGCTGGCGGTAGACCAGGCAGGGCGATTCCGGTTTCGGCTGTGGCGCGTCCGGGTCCAGTTTTGCCCCCAGCTTTTCCGCAAGCACGATGGAGCGCGCGTTTTCCCGGGCGATGTAATGGACGATATCGGTCCAGCCGTGGGTTTCGCGGACATCGGCAAGCGCCACCCTGGCGGCCTCAAGGGCGATGCCCTTGCCTTCGGCGCCATCAAACAGCACCCAGCCGAATTCGGTTTCGGGCCAGCCGTCCGGGTAATAGGGACCAACCATGCCCAGAGCTTTATCATCGCCGGTCATCGTGACGGCCCAGAGGCCATAACCGCGCGCTTGCCAGTGGCCAAGCACGGCGCAGGCATTGGAAAAGGCGCGGGGCCGGACGACATTGCCGCCCGCATAGCGCGACCGTTCCGAGACGTAGAACTCGGTCAGCGCCGGCACGTCGCGCGGCTCGGGGCGGCGGAGCGTCAGGCGTTCGGTCGTAAGGACCCGGTTGCAGGCGGCTTGTGTCATGACGCTGCGGCCAGCTCTTGTGGCGACTGGTGCCGCCAGATGTTCATTTCGCCGAAGGTCGGATGATCGAACACGCCGCCGCGGGTGCAGCCAAGACGCCTGGCGAGCGCCATCGAGCGCGGATTGTCATCCAGCACCAGACTGATGATGCGGGTCCACCCAAGGGTTTCATAGGCAAAACGGCGCGAGGCCTCGGCTGCCTCGAATGCGATGCTCTTGCCTTGCGCGTGCCCATAGATCGACCAGGCGATTTCGGGCTCCGGCCAGTCTTCGGGATGGTATATGCCGACGATGCCACAGGGCTCGTCAGTGATCTTGTCCGCCACCATCCAGCGGCCGTATCCGCGCAACTGCCACTGGCCGACAACTCCGGCCAGGTGGGGAAAGCACGAGGCCTCGTCAAATGGGCCGCCGACCCCCTGCGAGCGCGCCGAGGTGCGGAACTCTACGTGCGCGGGCAGGTCCGACAGACGTGGCAGACGCAGGCGGAGACGATCGGTTTCGATCTCGGGAATGCGGAAATCGACTGTCATTGCCGCGCCCCCGGTCCCGGATGGCGGTAGACGAGGTCTTCCGGTTCGGGACGTTCGGCATGGTCATCGCGGATGGCGCCAAGGCGTTCCGCCAGCGCGATCGAACGCGCGTTCCGCGGATCGATATAGCTGACGAGCGTCGTCAGACCGCATTCATCATAAGCATAATTGCGAAGCACCGCCGCCGCTTCGGTTGCATAACCTTGCCCCTCGAACCCTTCGAAAAGAAGCCATCCCAGTTCCGGCTCGGGGAAACCCTCGCCTTTGCCGATGCCCACTTCGCCAACTGTCTTGCCGCTGGCGTCGATCATCAACGAGCCGAAGCCGAAGAGGTGCCATTGGGCGATGTCGGAACAGAACCAGCCCCAGGCGTGCTGCCGTGAAAGACCCTCTTCCATATACTTGCCGCGCGGTCCTGTGATCGCGTCGGCAAAGGCCGCGAAATCCTCCAGCACCGGCGGGCGAAGGGTCAAACGCCCGGTCGTGAGCGTGGGGATATGAGAGGTGCCCGGTGTCACTTCTTCTTCCCGAAACCGGACAGGCCGGGCGGCAGTTGCGTGCCGCCACCGGGCATGCCAGTGAAGCCGCCGGGCATCTGGCCCATCTGCTTTTGCGCCGCCTCGATCTCGGCCTGGCTGGGCATGCCGCCCGGCATTCCGCCTTTGCCGCCCAAGAGACCGCCCAACTGGCGCATCATACCCTTCTTGCCCATGCGGCCCATTTTCTTCATCGCGTCCGCCATCTGGCGGTGCATTTTCAAAAGCTTGTTGAGGTCGGAACCCTCCATTCCCGCGCCGGCGGCGATGCGTTTTTTGCGGCTGGCCTGAAGGATTTGCGGGTTGGCGCGTTCCTTCTTTGTCATCGAATGTATCAGCGCGATCTGCTGGCGGAAGATCTTGTCGTCAAAACCGCTGTCGGCCATGGCGGATTTCATCTTGCCCATGCCGGGCAGCATGCCCATGATGCCTTCCATGCCGCCCATTTTGAGCATCTGCTCTAACTGGCCACGCAGGTCGTTCATGTTGAACTGACCTTTCTGGAAGCGCTTCATCATGCGCTCGGCCTGTTCGGCCTCGATGGTTTCCTGCGCCTTTTCGACCAGCGCGACGATGTCGCCCATGCCGAGGATGCGGCCCGCGATCCGGTCAGGCTCGAACGTCTCGATGGCGTCCATCTTCTCGCCGACGCCGACGAAGCGGATGGGTTTGCCGGTGACGGCGCGCATGGAAAGTGCGGCACCACCGCGACCATCGCCGTCCATCCGGGTAAGCACCACGCCCGAGACGCCGATCTTGTCGTCGAATTCCTGGGCGACGTTCACCGCGTCCTGACCGGTAAGGCCGTCGACCACCAGAAGGGTCTCGCGCGGGTTGGCCACGTCGCGGACCTGGGCGGCCTGGGCAATCAGTTCCTGATCGATGTGCAACCGGCCCGCGGTGTCGAGCATATAGATATCATAGCCGCCCAGCGTCGCCTGCTGTTTGGCGCGCTTGGCGATGGCAACCGGGTCTTCGCCCTTGACGATGGGAAGCGTGTCGACGCCGATCTGGGTGCCGAGAATGGCAAGTTGTTCCATCGCGGCGGGGCGGTTGGTGTCGAGCGAGGCCATGAGCACACGCTTGCCGTCGCGCTCGGAGAGGCGCTTGGCGAGTTTGGCGGTTGTCGTGGTTTTGCCCGAACCCTGGAGCCCGACCATCAGGATCGGGGCAGGGGGATTGTCGATCTTGAGAGCGCCCGGGTCTTCATCGCCCGAAAGGACATGGACCAGTTCATCATGGACGATCTTGACGACCTGCTGGCCCGGTGTGACCGATTTGGTCACCGCCTGGCCGGTGGCCTTTTCCTGAACAGCTTTGACGAAATCGCGGGCGACCGGCAGCGAAACGTCGGCCTCCAGCAGCGCCACGCGCACTTCGCGAAGGGCTGTCTTTACATCGTCTTCGGACAGTGCACCCTGTTTGGTCAGCCGGTCGAAGACACCGGAGAGGCGTTCAGACAGGTTCTCGAACATGCGTCAGGCCTCCTTCGCCCGTTATTCCCTGACCGGCACATAGGCACCGACCGCCAAAACGCCAAACGCCCCCATGGGCGCGACGCGCTGATGGGGGGCGATCCCTGTCATGCCAGGGACCGGGAGAATACGGCTCCCGGAAGCAGGGGCGGGATATGCGAGGCGGCTGGCCAAGTCAAGCTTTGCCGCGCCGATGATCGTGCTAAACTGAGCGAACGAAATCCGGGTGAGTTCATGAAGATTGCAGTTATGGGGGCGGGTGCCCTTGGCGGTTATTTTGGTGGCCGGCTGGCCCAGGCCGGGCACGAGGTCTGGCTGATCGCGCGGGGCGCTCATCTTGCCGCGATGAAGGCGGATGGCCTGCGGATCGTCAGTCCGAAAGGAGACGCGCATATCACGGATATCCGGGCGACAGACCAACCGGGTGAGGTTGGGGTGGCCGATGTCGTTTTCTTCATGGTCAAGAACCGCGACGTGGAAAGCGCGGGCATGGCGATTAAGCCGATGCTGGGACCTGGCACATATGTCGTCACCTGTCAGAACGGGATTACCGCCTGGGAAAGGTTGGGCGCCATCATTGGCGCGGACCGCGTCATCCCGGGTGTCGCCCGCATCCCCGGCGAAATCACCGCGCCGGGTCTTATAACCCATACGGCATCCATCGACATGCTGAGCTTCGGCGAGCCCGATGGATCGGGCAGTGACCGCGTGCATCAGCTTCGCGACATTCTGGCCGAGGCGGGAACCACACCGGTGGTCGAGGGCAACATACTCCATGATCTGTGGGGGAAGTTCTGTTCCCAGGCGGCGTTGGCTTCGCTAACCACTTTGACCGGATTGGATGTTGGGCCGCTGCGTGACGTCCCCGAGAGCAGACAGCTGTTCAAGGACGCGATCGACGAAACCTATCGCGTGGTAAAGGCCGCCGTGCCGGACCTGCCGGTTTCGGTAAAAGAGCGAAACTGGCGGTTTGTCGAGGGGCTGCCGGATCACATGCATTCCTCGATGCTCGACGACCTGCGAAATGGCAAACCGCTTGAGCACGAGTATCTGAGCGGCGACGTGGTGCGGCTCGGCAAGACCTACGGCGTGCCGACGCCGATCCACAGCGTACTCTATGCGGCGCTGAAGCCTTTGGCCGAACAACGCGAGCCCGGCGACTGACGATTTCGCTTGCGCGCGCGGGCAATGCCCACCTCTATGACAGGCATTGCCCGGAGACGGCCCTTGACGACCCAGACCATACCAAGCCCCGAAGGCCTTCGACGCACGTCGAATGGCAAGGGCGTTTTGCTGATGGGCCTGGGGATGTTCGTGTTTTCGATTGTCGACGTCAGCGCCAAGTATCTGACCGATGGCCTGCATCCCATGCAGATCGTCTGGACCCGGCAACTGGGGCTTTTGGCGGGCGCGTTCATCTTCATCGCCATTCAGGGTCCGGTCATCTTTCGAACGCGACATCCGTTTCTTCAGGTTTTTCGCGGCCTGATGGCGGCCACATCCGGCGCCCTTTTTATCTGGGCGATAACATACGTGCCGCTGGCCGATGCCGCCGCCATCGCTTTTGTGGCCCCGTTTATCGTTACCCTGATGGGCGCACTCATTCTTCGCGAGCCGGTCGGCGTACGGCGCTGGATTGCCGTCGTGCTGGGGTTTGTTGGTACGTTGATCATTATCCGCCCCGGTATGGGGGTGGTCCATCCGGCGGCGGGTCTGGTGATACTCGCCGCCCTGGCTTTTGCCATCAGGCAGATCATCAGCCGGGCGATTGCCGACACCGATCGCACCCCCACGACGGTTGTCTATACAGCGGTTGTGAGTGTCGTGGTGCTGACGCTACCCTTGCCGTTTGTCTGGAGCACGCCCACCAGCTTTCAGATTCTCATCCTGCTCGGAATGGCCCTTCTGGCGGCGCTGGGGGAAATCCTGGTGATCAAGGCGCTGGAAACGGCCATGGCCGTGGTCGTGGCGCCGGTTCAGTACACGCTGATCATTTGGGCGACGTTTTCCGGCTGGCTGGTCTTTGGACATTTGCCCGACTTATGGACGTGGATGGGAACGGCGCTCATCGTTTCCACCGGTCTGTACATGCTGCGGCGGGAGCATATCATGATCCGCGTGGATCAGTAGGGCGTGACAGTATAACCGTTCCGTTCCAAGGCGCGCAGGACACCGGATTCGCCCGAAAGGTGGGCCGCACCCACCGCCAGAACCACCGCCTTGCCCTCTGTCAGGCTGTTAATCTTCGGCTCCCAGGCCGCGTTACGGCCAACAAGCAGCGCCTGGTTGACGTCTTCGAAAAGCTCGGCACCGTTTTCAATGCCCGCGTCCTCGACCATGATCCGGCCGAATTCCCAGCTTTCGCGGATGCGACCATCAAAATAGGCCTCGACCAGGGTCGAAGTGGTTTTGTCGCCGTCGGTGGTTTCGAGCGAGATGCGAAGTCCCTCGAGCTGTTTCTCAAGCGGCTCGTCGGCGAAAAGGCGGAGCAGCTCTTCGGTGTCGTCCAGAGTGGCGACCGCGACTTCGGAAGCGACGGCGATCTCTTCGAGCCGCTGGTCAAGCCCTTTGTCGCCCGATTGGATGGCCTGCATGGCACAAGGCGGCACGGCGAGTGTCATCGAGAGGTACCAGGGCTGGAATTTGGCGGCGAGAAACGCGGGCAGGCCTAGATCGGAGAGGCGGTCGCTGACGCGCGCCCATTCTTCCTCTGACAGAAGATCTATGAGTGTGGGGCCCTCGGTGATGAAGAACAGGCCCGGATTTGTCGCCGCGAGTGTCTGAATGCCGGCCTCGTCATCGGCAGAGGCCTCGATGATCAGAAGATCGGCGCTCTGGATGTCACCGCGAAGCCTGTCGACAATGCCGTCAAGGCGTGGGTCGGGAATGTGGATAGTGCCAACAACGATGACCTGCGATCCGTCCTTGTCGGCCCTAAAAAGCGTGCCTTCGCCGTAGGGGTGGGGGGCCACCAGCGCATCCAGCCGGGCGCGGTCTTCAACACCCAGTTCGGCGATCAGATCATGGGTGCCGCAGCTTTGGGCCAGGGCCGGGGCCGCCGCCAGCAAAACGAAGGCGAATATTGCGAACAGCTGTTTCATGCCGACCTCGGAATTTGCACGGCCATATGATGGCAGCGCAAATGGTCAGAATAAAGGCGTGGTGAACCTATTCTGCTGCGATCGCCTTGGGTGTGGCCTTTTTCGTTTCCTTGCTCATTTCGCTTTCCAGAATGACGCAATCGCGACCAGCCGCCTTGGCGGCGTAAAGCGCCTGGTCGGCTGCCTTCATCAGGCCAAGAACGCCGTCAGAGGCGCTTGCCGCCATGGCTATGCCCTGGCTGACGGTTATCGCGGGCAGGTGATTGCCACTGTGCCGCAGTTCCAGTGCCTGTACGGCTTTCCGGAATGCTCTGGCGGCGTTGCTGCAGGCCGCTTCGTCCATGCCCGGGCACATCACGATAAACTCTTCACCGCCGATGCGGCAGGGCGACATCGGATCGCCGAAGGTTTCGATTATCAGCCGGCCAACCTCGCGGAGAACGGCATCGCCGGCATCGTGGCCGTGATGGTCGTTGAACTTCTTGAAATGGTCCACATCGAGCGAAATCAACCCGAAATCACTCCCGGTGGTCGCATTGCGCTGAAGATCGCGGTTCGCTGAGTCGAGGAACCATCGGCGGTTCCAAAGGCCGGTCAACTGGTCCTTGATCGACTGATCCTGCAATTCCATCCGCAGGCGCACGTTGGCGATGGCAAGACTGATCTGTTCCGCGCAGGTCAAGGCAACTTCCCAACGCTGATCCAGAAAGGCCCTGCCCGAGTTGCCGGTCTTCTCGACCGGGCCGAGGGCCGGGAAATCTATGTGCAACATGCCGATGGTTTCGCCATGGGCCACGATGGGCAGGCAGAAATACGGCGCTTCGGACCCGTCAACATGACCGCAGCGAAACTCGATCTGGTTGCGGCCAAAGGCATAGGCGCGGCCCCTGCGGAGCGCCCAGCAGTCATCAGGCGCCACATGGTCGTGGTACACGCTCGGGCCAAAGCTCAGCGCCAGTTCAAGCGTGTCGCGCGAGTTGGAATAGGTGTAAAGCTGCCCCGAGGCCTCGGGCATCATTGTGGTGATCGAGCGCTTGACGACTGCATCAGTTCTTCCAGCGATTTCGCGGAATAGAGCCACTCACTTGTCTGTGCGAGGAGCCGACGCTCGGACTGACGGTGTTCTTCGCTCTTGAGGATGTTTTCATTGCGTTGCTCAAGCGCGCGGCGTTCCGAGATATCCCGTTCGATCGCCATGAAATGCGTATGTTTGCCGGATTTGTCGAAAATCGGCGTTATCGAAAGTTCGATCCAGTATCCGTCGCCCGCCTTGGAGTAATTGTAGATCTCGGCCCGGACCGGGCCGCGTTCCTTCAGCGCGGAACTGATGGTGTTGATCGTGCTTGGATCGGTGTCAGGCCCTTGCAGGACCGCGCCCGGCTTTTGCCCGCGCACCTCGTCCAGCGTATAGCCCGTCAGGCGGCGAAATGCCTTGTTTGCCCAGACAAACAGACCGTCGGTATCGGTGACGACGATGCTGTCGGTCGAGTGATCCGCGACAAGACGGGAGTAGAATGCCAGGTCCTTTTCATTGATTTTCGTGGCCACCACGCTCGCTCCTCTGTCCCGGATAGTTAGACCCGCATTGTTGATAGGTGCATGGAAATTAATGGCGATTTAAACGTAAAATTGTTGCAATCCGGTCCTCGGCGGTTGACAGGCCATCGCCGCTTCCTTATCTGCAGCCCGTTAGCACTCGGCACATGTGAGTGCTAGCAGGGAGACAACTGAACCAAGGAGCGTTCCAAACATGGCTTTTACTCCGCTTCATGACCGCGTCCTCGTTCGCCGTGTCGAAGGCGACGAAAAAACCGCCGGCGGTCTTATTATCCCCGACAATGCCAAAGAAAAGCCCGCCGAGGGCGAAGTCGTTGCTGTTGGTGCCGGTGCT
>CAJICO010000514.1_pt1 | contig 25634 bp, 21 predicted proteins | sample 9199701 | NCBI WGS metagenome assembly CAJICO01 (sample SAMEA7708339, study PRJEB35096) | sediment metagenome | biome: marine neritic benthic zone biome [ENVO:01000025]; feature: sediment [ENVO:00002007]; material: shallow marine sediment [ENVO:03000034] sea grass bed [ENVO_01000059] ... | reverse complement strand
GCCGAAGCCGAAGCAACGGAAGCAACAAGGGCGGTAACTACGATAAGGGTTTTCATGTCTAGGTTCCTTTCAAGGAGTGTTGTTTGGGGGTGGCAGCGGGCGATATTGCCCGCCACCGGAAGAGAGATGGATTATTTCACCAGGCTGCGAACGAAGTTGCGCTTTTCGCTTTCGGTCGCGCCGCCGTGGATGAAGTTCAGAGCCGACAGGACTTCCGCTTGGCTCAGCGTGGCGGCTTGTTCGGCGCCGACATAGCGCTCGATTTCACTGTTTGAAGAGGTCATGGCCGAAGCCGAAGCAACAGAAGCGATCAGGGCGGTAACTACGATAAGGGTTTTCATCAGTCTTTTCCTTTGTGGTGCGCCAGTGGCGCGTTTTGGGTTTCAGTGTGTTGGCAGTGTGCGCTGCCGATGACGTTGAGTTAGGGAGCCTGTGACCGCAGTTGAACTCACGGAAATGCACAACCCGGTCGCGCGATCTTGGGGTTGAATCTGAAGGATGGTGCCAGCGGTGCAGTAGCGCACGAACTGCCTGCGACCCTGCACAAATGAACAGCTTAAGTGCTTGAAAACCTTAGAGTGAGAGACTGAAATGTTTCTCGCGCTCCCGCGATACATTCGTTAGGAATTATTTTTTTGACCAAATGGTCTGAAATGAAGGATGACATTCGAGTGATCCCGGACCCGGCGATCCTCAACCGCGCGTGAGACGCGGCGCAAGACCTGTGAACTCGCTGCAACAATCGCTTCTGGGCCGATGTGAAAATTCCAAGAATTCGCCGCAAAAACTGCGAGATTCAGGATCAACATCCGTGAATTAGAGAATTTGGGGGCATCGGAGCTAGACATGCCGGCTATTCGGACGCTCGCGATGGCGCTTCTGCTGTCTCCCAGCTTTCTGGCGGCGAAGCCATTGGTGACCTCATCGGAAGACAACGTCGAGCGACTGTGTCTGGCCCGGGAGGACGAGCCGGGGCGCGTAGTTCGGGCCTGTGATCAGGCCTTGGCGAAATCCGCTTTGACCATGGCCCAGAGGGTTGAGCTTTTGATCGCCCGCGGTGACGCCCTGCTGTGGCAAGACAGACTCGAACAATCCGTAGAGTCCTTTCGCGCGGCCCTGGGTCTCGACCCTCAGTCAGTCGAGGCATGGAATGGTCTTGGCTGGGCTCTATGGGAATTCGAAGACGAAAGGGCCGCCCACGAAGCCTTCGAGCAATCGATGAATCTCGACGTGTCCGTGCAAGGTTTGGCTGGATCGGCGGCAACGGCCCGCCGCACAGGGACGATCAGCAACGATCACGCGCGGGAAATGCTCGAAGCCTCGCTTTCGATTGACCCGGACTACATCTGGGCTGTCCGGGAAATCGCCTGGAGTTATCTGGAAGAGCGGAACTTCGATGCGGCAGCCAGAAAATTCGAAAGCGCGCTGGACATAGAACCTGCCGACTTAAACGCCCGTTTCGGACTTGGCCGCGCAAACCTGGGCATGGGCGAGGTCGAAGCGGCACTGGAATTGTTCAACGGAATCCTGATCGACGCGCCGGATGATTTTCCGGCCCAGGTCTACCGCATCATGGCGCTTAGGACTCTCGACAGAAATGCGCAGGCACTCCGGTCCGCTGATCGGATGATAGCTTCCTACCCTGATCGCGCTTCGGGCTACATCGAACGCGGCAAGGCGCTTCTGGCCCTGGAGCGTCGTCGCGAAGCCATCGAAACCTACCGGCGGGCGGAAAGCTCCGTCGGACCCAATAACGCCATCATCTACTGGCACGCGGATGCCCTGACTTTCGACGGTCGTTTTGAAGAGGCGCTTGACGTCATCGAGCGCGGCCTCTCTCTGGACGGCGCCGACTATTCCGATCATCTCCTCAGAAGCTACATCGCACTCGAATTGAAACGGTACCCTTTGGCCAAGACTGCCGCCGAGGAAGCGCTGGCAACCGGCATCGATGACCCTTGGGCGCACTACTATATTGCCATTACGCTCATTCACTCAGGCGAGACCCAGGCGGGCATTTCGCGGTTCGCCCGTGCCATGGAAGTCGGCCTGCCGGAACATCGGGTCGGCGCTTTTGCATCGGAATTGATAAGCGCAGGCAAATATGTCGAAGCCGCGCAACTCAGATTAAAGTACTAGCCACTCGCCTTCGCGCTTGATTCCCCATCGATGTCGGTCTAACCAGACGCTCGGCCTTAGGGGTGTAGCTCAGTTGGTAGAGCATCGGTCTCCAAAACCGAGGGTCGCGGGTTCGAGCCCTGCCGCCCCTGCCATTCAATCTCGAACTGAATGCTATTCGTGCCGCCCAGACCGGCGGTTGCAATCGGGTGTCACCATAAAGCATTGGTGCCCTAGCCCATAAGCTGACCTTCCGTTTCTACAGACCCACAGCGGCGGAAACCGGAGTGTTGGTCGTTCAGCGATTTTGTGTTCTTCTCGGACTGACAATTCTTTTGAAGATTGAGGGTTCGCGATGCGCAATTTCTATCTCGGCACAGCATTCTCAGCGACAATCTGCATCGGCGGAGTGGCATCGGCGAATGAAAATGTCATGGTCGTCTTCGACGGCTCCAATTCGATGTGGGGTCAGATCGACGGGACAGCAAAGATCGAGATTGCCCGCGGCGTCATGGACAACCTGCTGGGCGAATGGGTCGATGAACGCAGTGTCGGGCTGATGGCCTACGGGCATCGCAGGCGCGGCGATTGTGGGGATATCGAAGTCCTGGTCGAGCCCGGCCGCGAGGCACGACAGAGCATCCTGGACCGGATCAACGCCATAACACCAACGGGAAAGACGCCGTTGACCGATGCCGTCGAAGCGGCAGCGTGGGCATTGTCCTACACCGACCAACCCGCCACCGTGGTGCTGATCTCGGACGGATTGGAAAGCTGCGAACGCGATCCCTGCGCCCTCGCGACGGCATTGGAGCAGGGTGGTGTTGGCTTCACCGCTCACGTGGTTGGTTTCGGCCTCGGCAGCGAAGAGGACACCAGCTCGCTTGAGTGCATCGCCGAAAACACCGGCGGGCAGTATATTACCGCCGGAAGCGCGGCAGAGCTGCAAGACGCGCTCAGCGTCGTCGGCACGGCCGTGGCCGAGGCGGCTCCGGAACCGCAGCCGGAACCCGAGCCGGAGCCGGAACCCGAGATGCCGGCGGTTGCTGTGGACGGTCCGGATACAGCGGTTGGTGGGTCGGAAATCATGGTGACCTGGACACCAACGATATCCGAGGGTGACTATATTAACGTCGTCCCGCTTGGCACCGATCCGGATGTTTTCGGGTCCTATGTGCGGATTGGCAAATCAACCGAGGTTACGCTGCCTGTACCCGGCGACGAGGGGCTCTATGAAGTCCGCTACCTGAACAACCAGAGCAAGGAAGTTCTCGGGCACGACACTCTTGAAATCACCAAGGGCGAAGTCGAGCTGAGCGCCCCGGATACTGTGCAAACCGGTGCTGAGTTCAAAGTCACCTGGTCGCCGACGATCAACCGGCGTGACTATGTGGCGATTGTTCCGGTAGGTTCGGACCCGGGCACATTCGGCAACTATCAGAATGTCAGCAGAAATTCCGAAACTGACCTGCGCGCACCGGCAGACCCGGGCCTTTACGAGGTGCGCTATTTCCTGAACATTGACAAACGCACGATCGCGTCACGGCAGATCGAAGTCAGCGACCCGCAGGTTACCTTGCAGGCGCCCGACAGCGCTTTGACCGGCGCGGACTTCGACGTCAGCTGGACCGGAACCGTCAGCACACAGGATTACATCACCATTGTCCCCATGGGCGCCGACGAAGGAGAGTTTGGAAACTACATCGTCGTCAGGGAAGCCTCCAGTAACTCGCTAAAGGCGCCAGCCGATACCGGCATGTATGAAGTTCGCTACGTGCTGCGCGAAGGGAACAAGACGCTGGCCAGCGAAACCATCGAAATTTCCGCCCCCGAAGTTACCGTGTCGGGGCCGAACACCGTGCTGACCGGCGAGAAATTCAAGGTGGACTGGTCCGGCACCGTCAATTCGCAGGACTATATTGCGATTGTGCCGGCGGGTTCGGACGAAGGGACTTACGGCAATTATCTTGTCGTGCGTGACAACGTTGCAGGCACACTGACGGCGCAGGCGGATCCGGGTCTTTACGAGCTTCGCTATATCCTCCGCGAAGGGGCCAGAACCCTGGCAACGGCCACGATCGAAATCACCGAACCCGAAGTGACGGTTTCCGCCCCCGAGACCGTTCTGGCCGGCAGCAATTTCGAAGTCTCCTGGACCGCGACTGTAAGCTCGCAGGACTACATCAACATCGTACCCATGGGCACCAACGAAGGTGTCTACGGCAATTACGTAGTCGTTCGTGACAAGAACAGCAGCGACCTTCAGGCACCGGCCGAGACCGGGCTCTACGAAATCCGGTACCTGCTTCGCGAGGGTAACAAGACGATCGCCACCACGACGGTCGAGGTCGTTGAACCCGAAGTCACCATTGCAGCCGTCGACGAGATCCGGGCCGGAGAAAAACTGCGGGTGTCCTGGACCGGCACAGTCAGCCAGGCCGACTATGTCACCTTGGTACCTGTCGGAACGCCGGACGATAAACTCGGCACCTACGCGCGTGTCGGCGACAAGGCACAACTTGATCTGAAAACCCCGGAAGAGACGGGGCTCTATGAAGTCCGTTATGTATTGCGGGAAGGCGGACGCGTGCTGGCACGTCAGTCCGTCGAAGTTTTGGCACCGGACGCGCCACTTGACACTGGCGCTTCGCTGGAGGCGCCCGACACCGCCAATCCTGGCGCCACCATCAAGGTAAGCTGGAATGTCGAAAGTGATAGCCAAGACCAGCGGATAACCCTGGCACGGGGCGATCAGGCAATCTTCACATGGATCACCGCCAAAAAAATCACGACAGACCCGCCGGTCGAAATCAAGTTGCCTGATGAACCTGGCGTCTACGAAATTCGGTTCCTTGATCTCACCAACAAGGAAGTGCTGTCGCGGAGGGTGATAAGAGTAGAGTAAGGCTCGCAAATTTCACGGGCGTTGGCGGACGAGTCCGCACGCCGGCTAATTTCAAAAACTGGTCCGCACAACTAGCGATTGCGGGGGTCTTCCTCTGCCGAGCCAAAAGCTGCCGAGGCGCTCGGACTCTGTGGATCTCCTCGCCAAACCTGTTCATAATTGGAAGCAGCCGGGGGGCTTATAATGATTGAATCCGTCGTGCTGCCCGTTCTTTTTATTGTTCTTATGGTTGCATTACTCACAGGATTTTCACGCTACTTCTGAACGTGCAGTCAAACTGAAAATTTCGGATCCACAAGCTTTGTCGCTTGTTTGGGATCTCTGCCCGTCGCCTTCGACGGTTGCGGCATTTGCACCAGCGTCATCGAATGACGGGGCGACCCGGCGACGCTTCAGGCACGCCGAACGGCAATCGCGTCCTTGCGGTTCGAAGTAACATCGTATCCGCACGATGTGAGTAACGACATGGCGGCGTCGCGATCCTCGCTACTCAAGTGCATCTCTTCGTAAATCACCATGCTCGGCTGCCAGCGATTGAAATCGACCTGTTTGAGAATTTCCAGGTCGTACCCCTCGGCGTCGACCTGAAGAAAATCAAGGGTCTCGATCCCGCAGTGCGCCAGAAGTTCCTCGAACGTCATGCATTTGACCGAGATTTCCTCGATGTAGTCGGCGAGATTGGGAAGCAGCAAATCATGCTTTAACAGGTGTTCCTTGTGGAAAGATCCGATTTGCTGATGCCAAGGCCGCTGGCCCTCTGTATTGCGCAAGTGATAGAAGGTGCGTTCGCCCGGTTGGTCCGAGATCGCAACCTCCATGCAGGTCACGCCTTCAACGCCCTCATATGTTTTTTTCAACAGCTCGAAGTTTCCAGGCACCGGCTCGACAACAACGCCCCTCCAGCCATAATTCATAATGTGCTGATTGATGGGATCGCCGGATTTTCCGTCACAAGACCCGATCTGAACAAAGGTGACTTCGGGCGTCGCAGCAGCGAACTCGGCGATCATCGGCGGAATCGGATCCGGCTTCTGGGGGCTGATGGCGTTGCGAATCGGCGCAGGCAGAAACTTCAGGGCGCGCCGAATCATGCGCCGTGACCCCCGGTATTTGCGCAGCTCGCGGCGCAAATTCTTCCGAAATCGATCTTCGGTGCGTACTTGATTCATCCATCGGTCTCCGAGCTGGCCTTCCACTGCCGGAAGGTGTCCGACGAAAATTGAGGTTCCGAACTCACCGCGGAAATACAGAGCGGTCGGATGGGAGCATCGCCGAGCAGACGGAAGACAGGATACACGCCGACGATATCTTGTCGAGGTACCCGGGGATGGCTGCATTGGTCCGACCGGACCAGGGCTGACGGTGACAGGCGGATGTCATTCAGACATCGGCGTCAAGATCGTAGTCCGGAAGACTGTCTAGCGCAGATTGAAGCGCATCGCCCCAGCCGCTTGAGATTCGAACGAGGTATTCGTTTGCGGCTTCAATCCGTCCCTGATGGGAGATGGCAAGACTGTCCCGCTTGTAGAAGTGAAAATCAAAAGGAGCGCCCACCGAAAGATTGGCTTTCAAGGTCGAATCGAAGCTGACCAGCAAAAGTTTCATGGCAGCTGCGAAGCTCATGTCGGGATCGTAGGCACGCACCAGGATCGGGCGACCGTACTTTGTCTCGCCAATCTGGAAGAAGGGTGTATCGGCCCCCGCTTCGACAAAATTGCCCTCAGGATAAATCAGAAACAACCGGGGTGGTCCGCCGGCAATCTGCCCGCCAAGGATGAGCGTCGCCTTGAAAGCTCCGTTCGCCTGCTGGCCCGCTTCGCCGTGCTGACCGACAACTTCTTTCAGCGTTTCGGCAACAAGCCGCGCGGATTGAAACATCGACGGAACACCAAACAGAGTCGGCCGGCGATCCTCGCGGGACTTCGTTCTTTCTTCCAGAAGCGAGACAACCGCCTGCGTGGTGGCCAGATTGCCAGACGACAAAAGTGTAATGACCCGCTCGCCCGGCTCTTCCCAGATGGTCATCTTCTTGAAGGTCGAGACATTGTCGACACCGGCATTGGTGCGAGTGTCCGACATGAATACCAGACCACGGTCCAGCAGCATCCCCACGCAATAGGTCATCCTGATCTCACTGTTGTGCCACGCTGATCTGGACCTCCAGTGCCTCATCCGAGCCGCCGACCCTGGTGCCGGATACAGGTGCTGCCTCGGCATAGTCCAGCCCCGTCGCGACCCGGACATATCGCATATCAGGAGAAATCCCGTTCGACACATCAAACCCGACCCAACCGAGACCCTCGACATGGGCCTCCGCCCAGGCATGCATGGCATCTTGGGTGATCCGGTCGTTCAGCATCAGATAGCCGGATACATAGCGCGCAGGGATATCCATCCGCCGGGCACAGGCGATGAAGACATGCGTGTGGTCCTGACAAACTCCGCTGCCTGCTTCGATCGCCTCCTCGGCACTCCAGTTCGACTCCGAGGCGCCGACCTCATACTTGATCGCATCGCGAATGCGCCCCGATAGCTCGTGAAGGGAGGCGAGTGTTGTCGTATCGTCAATCCCGCGCACGATATTGCGGACACCGGCCTTTGCCTCGGTCAGGGACGTCTCATTCAAATAGAGCCAAAGCGGCGCCGGCCCGCGATGCGGCCCAGCCACGCCTTTCGTATCCTCAACCTCGACAGTACCTTCCGAAATTACCTGCAGTTCCAATGTGTCGCGGTCCGCGCTGATCAACTCGGTGACGTTATTGTGCTGATCTTCGAAAGCCAGCTCCTTTTGTCCTCCGATGACTTCGGTATGCCAGTCCACAACGGCCTGATGATGCGCAGACTTGGGCGTCTTTCGCACCTGCTGCAACGCGAATTGCACCGGTTCGGCGAAGGAATAACGGGTGGCATGATGTATCTTCAGCTGCATCGGGTCACTCATAGAACCGGAAATCAATTTCGATCTGTTTGGCAACGTCGCCCAGTTTACCAAGGATCTTCTGAATGAACTGGTGCAGCCCCTGATCAATGATCGTCGCCATGTCACCTGCGGCCAGCGATTTTCCAAGTCCGCTCACTTTTTCCTGCGAGAGCAACAACTCGTCACGGCCATTCAGATACTGAAGGTTCGAGCCGAGCTTGCCGATACAAAACGCCAGGCTCCGCGGCATGCGCTTGTCAAGGATAAGGAAATGCGCGATCTCACGCGGCCCTCCGCCGGCGCCGTACTCCATCCGAAACCCGCCGCGAGCGGACACCGATCTCAAGATGCTTTCCCATTGCACATTATCGATCGAACTCCCAACCGCACTGACCGAAGGCAACAGCACATAGTACTTCACGTCCAGAATGCGGGCGGTATTGTCGGCCCGCTCCAGAAAGGTGCCGATGCGCAGAAAATCATAGATGTCGTTCCGCATCATCGTGCCGTGAACCATGCCCCGGACAAGCGCGGTATTTTGCCGGATCGTGCGCAATACCGCTGGCAGGTCGCGCTCAGCCACCTTGCGGGCCAATAAATCGCGCGACGACATATAGGTGGCGTTAATCGCCTCCCAGACCTCGCCGGTGATCGCGGTCCGGACCAGCCGGGCATTATGGCGCGCGGCATCGATGCTGGAACATATGGACGAGGAATTCTGCCCGTCCCGTAGCATCCAGTTGATCGCGGCGTCCCGGGAAAGCTCGTCATGCTCGGCGCGGAAGTTATCCAACGCACCGGCCGACTGCAGGATCGACGACCAGTCTTCGTCATTGGCGCCCAGACGGGTCAGCGCGATCCGCTGGCCGGTCTCGATCAGCCGCGCCGTGTTCTCGGCCCGCTCGAGATAGCGCGACATCCAGAACAGGCCGTTTGCGGTTTTGCCCAGCATCCCGTCAGTCCTCCAGCACCCAAGTGTCCTTGGTGCCGCCGCCCTGTGAAGAGTTCACGACCAGCGATCCCTTCTTCAGGGCCACCCGCGTCAGCCCGCCAGGCGTCACATGCACTTTGCCGGGGCTGACCAGCACGAAGGGCCGCAGGTCGACGTGCCGTGGCGACAGGCCCGCGCGCGAGAAGATCGGCACGGTCGACAGGCTCAGCGTCGGTTGCGCGATGTAGTTCTGCGGGCGCGCCTTCAGCTTCCGCCGGAAATCGGCCAGTTCCTTCTTCGAGGATGTCGGCCCGATCAGCATCCCGTATCCGCCCGAGCCGTGCACTTCCTTCACCACCAGTTCGGAAAGATTGTCCAACACGTAAGCCAATGCATCCGGGTCCGAGCAGCGCCAGGTTTTCACATTCTGAAGCAAGGGTCGTTCGCCGGTATAGAACTCGACGATTTCCGGCATATAGCTGTAAATCGCCTTGTCGTCGGCAATGCCGGTTCCGGGCGCGTTGGCAATGGTGATGCCGCCCGCCCGGTAAACATCCATGATGCCGGGAATCCCCAAGGCACTGTCAGGATTGAAATTTAGCGGATCGAGGAAATCGTCGTCGACCCGCCGATACAACACATCGATCGGCTTGTAGCCTTCCGTCGTGCGCATGGCGATACGCCCGTCGACAACCCGCAGATCGTGTCCTTCCACCAGCTCGATACCCATCTGATCGGCCAGAAAGGCATGCTCGTAGTAAGCCGAATTAAAGATGCCCGGCGTCAGAACCGCGACCACGGGATCGTTGCGGCAGCCCTCGGGCGCCGATGCCGACAGAGACCTCAACAAGTCCAGGGGATAACCCTGTACCGGCTGCACGCGGTTTTGCGAGAAGAGTTCCGGGAACATCTTCAGCATGGTCTCGCGATTCTCCAGCATGTAGCTGACACCGGAAGGGGTGCGTGCATTGTCCTCAAGCACATAGAATTCGCCGGGGCCTGTACGCACCAGATCGATCCCCACGATATGCGTGTAAACGCCGCCCGGAGGGTCGACGCCGATCATTTCGGGCAGAAACGCCTCGTTCTCGCTGATCATGTGTTCCGGCACCCGCCCGGCCCGAATGATCTCGCGGTTATGGTAGATATCGTGCAGGAACGCATTGATGGCGCGAACACGCTGATCAATGCCGCGTGAAAGCTTATGCCACTCAGCGCCCGATATGATGCGCGGGATTATGTCGAAAGGGATCAGCCGTTCCTCGGCTTCGCTTTGCCCGTAGACATTGAATGTGATGCCGGTCAGGCGGAAAAGTTCCTCGGCGTCTCGCTGCTTGGCCCGAAGCCGCGATATCTCTTCCTGGCTGAACCAGTCGTGAAATCCGCGATAGGGATCGCGAAGCTCGTCCGAGACTCCCCACATTTCATCGAAAAATTCGGTTCCGCCCATCGCAACCATTGCCCCCCGGTTGTGTGAGTTAAACACAGGCTGAATGTCGCGGGCAATTGCAAATCGCCTGCCACAAACTCACCAAATTTCATCAATTTAGACACAATTTTGCCCCGATCTGCTGATTGCATTTGCAGTGAGGCAAAATTGGAGGCGGTAATGCTTCGAATGTTTGGGTTTTTGCCGCCGGCAGGGTGCTACCTGCTGGCTGCACTGGCGATGGGCACGACGTACTGGATCCAGACAACCATTGCCGAAGCAAACGGCGTATCTGACTCTCGCATCTACGTTGTCGGCGGGATCATTGCGTTTCTGCTGGCATTCGCCGGATTTCAAAAATCGCTGGAGCAAAAAGAAAAGGCGCAGAAACCCCGCGTGTCGAGCGAAGAGGTCATGCAGAAGCTGACGCCGACCGAGACCGGCACCAAGGAAGGCACACTCGACGTGCCGCCGCCGCTGGTTGGCGGACCGGCAGCAGACTCCCCTCTAGGGCGGGTCAGGGCACGTTCAGGTCCGGCCGAAGTTGATCTGGAGCGTCCGGCAAGTGGTCTGACCTCGTAACTCTCGGCGACATTATCGTTCGCCAGTCTAACCGTCATTGAAATCTTCTTGCGCTGCACCTGCAAACGGTTTATCCCTTCGCAGGTGCAGAATATGAGGGTGCCATGGCCCATGACGGCAGCGTCCAAATGACCGAAACGCCTGTACTAAAGGATCTTCTGGTACTTACCGACGAGTCACTCTCGCCAGTCGAAGCTCTCCTTGCCCGCGCGGAAGAAACCGTCCGCGACCGTGTCAGCGTCGACGGCAAGGTTAGCGCCTCCCGCCTGGAAGCCGAACAAACGGCCGCCCACGGTCTGGCATGGCTCGCGACCTATACCGAGGCGCTCCGCCAGATGCAGCAATGGGCCGCGCGGCTCGAAGCCGACGGAATATTTGGCGAGGCCGAACAACTAATCCATCAGATCGCTTTCGGCGAGTATCTCTGGCAAATCTACGGCGGTATCCCGATGAGCCAGGGCGAAATCGTCCGTCCCCAGGACATGGGGCTCTCCCAGGAAGACCAGCGGCTGTTGATGGCCCCCGCTGTCATGAAGCTGACCCAGGAGGGCAACTCCCAGGCCGCCAGGATGCGTCTTGTCGAACTGATGCGCGAAGCCTCTGCCGATCTGACTTACGGTGCCTCCGGCCTCGATGAAGAGCTCGAGATGATCCGCGCCCAGTTCCGCCGCTTCACCAAAGACCGGGTCGAGCCTTATGCGCACGATTGGCACCTGAAAGATGAACTGATACCTATGGAGGTGATCGAAGATCTGGCCGAGATGGGCGTCTTCGGCCTGACCATCCCCGAGGAACACGGCGGTTTCGGGCTCTCCAAGGCCTCGATGGTCGTCGTGTCCGAGGAACTGTCGCGCGGCTATATCGGTGTCGGCTCGCTCGGCACCCGCTCCGAGATCGCCGCCGAACTGATCCTTTGTGGCGGCACGGACGAGCAGAAAGCCAAGTGGCTTCCCAAACTGGCCTCTGGCGAAATCCTGCCCACCGCCGTCTTCACCGAGCCCAATACCGGCTCCGACCTCGGCGCCTTGCGCACCAAGGCCACCCGCGACGGCGACGATTGGGTGCTGAAGGGCAACAAGACCTGGATCACTCACGCCGCGCGCACCCATGTGATGACGGTCCTGGCCCGCAGCCAGCCCGACACCACAGACTATCGCGGCCTGTCGATGTTTCTGGCCGAGAAAACGCCCGGCACCGATGCCGAACCCTTCGTCGACGAAGGGTTGTCGGGCGGCGAGATCGAGGTGCTCGGCTATCGCGGCATGAAGGAATACACCGTCAACTTCGACGACTTCCCGGTCAGGGGCGAGAACCTCTTGGGCGGCGTCGAAGGGCAGGGGTTCAAGCAACTCATGCAGACCTTCGAAAGCGCCCGCATCCAGACAGCGGCCCGCGCCTTCGGCGTCGCCCAGTCGGCGCTCGACGTGGGGCTGAAATATGCCGAGGATCGCAAGCAGTTCGGCAAACCTCTGATCGCCTTCCCCCGGGTCGCCTCAAAACTCGCGATGATGGCGGTAGAGATCATGGTGGCGCGGCAACTCACCTATTTCTCTGCCCGCGAGAAAGACGAGGATCGCCGCTGTGATCTGGAAGCCGGGATGGCCAAGCTCCTCGGCGCCCGCGTGGCCTGGGCTGCCGCCGACAATGCCCTGCAAATTCACGGCGGTAACGGGTTCGCGCTTGAATACCAGATCAGCCGTATCCTCTGCGATGCGCGTATCCTGAACATCTTCGAAGGGGCGGCGGAAATTCAGGCACAGGTCATCGCCCGGCGGGTACTGGACTAGCCTCAGGGATCGCGCCGGGCTAAGCAACGCCCCATGCGACTGATGATCCTGGCACCCCTGGCGATTCTCGCCTGCGCCGACGAAAGCATCTCCGGCTACGCCGACCGAGGCGCGACCTACCGGCTTCAAAGCATCGACGGCGAGGACTTCGCGGCGCGGGCAACCATCGCGTTCCCCGCAGAGGGTCAGGTTACGGGGGAGGCGCCCTGCAACTCCTGGTCAGCGGAACAGAACGTTCCCTATCCGTGGTTCGAACTCGGGCCCGTCGCCGTCACCCGCCGCGCTTGCCTGCAACTTGCTGAAGAGACACTGTTCTTTAAGGTGCTGGGTCAGATGACCCTGGCCGAAGTGCTAGGCAATACGCTGATCCTGACGAATGACGAAGGGCGCGAGATGCTGTTTCTCGCGGAGTGACCGCTGCAGCGGGTGGAACCAGAGGCCCCGGATCCAATCCGGGGCAGGCGTGCGATTATCGCATCAACAGATCCACAAGCCGCTGCCGCGCCTCCGGCAAGGGACGGTCGCCCAGTGAATGCGCCAGCCAGGTCTTTAAGAAATGCCCGGTGACTTTCAGCCCGTCCCGCAATTCTTCGTCAGACCCGTCGCCGGCCCCGGTCAGCGCCGGAGACAGCGGCATCAGCCGGTCCTTCCATTCCCCGGCGCCTGCTTCCGAAACCGCCCGCCCGGTCTTCGGTGACACGAAGATCAGCCCCTCCGTCGCGCCTGTCACCGCACAACTTGATAAATCAAGCCCAAAACCAAGCTCTTCCAACAAAGAGAGCTCCCACCTGAGGTAGGCAAGAGGCCAGAACGGTTCGGCGGCCATCATGTCGAATAGCGCGATCGTGCGACGGTAAAGCGGCGGATGTGCCTCGCGTTCGGGCAGGGCGAAGGAAAGAAGCGCTGTTACCGCATTCAGCCCCGCCAGTGTCTTGCGGTCCTGCATCAGCAATGCGGCGCGCGCCTCCAAGGGTTCGATCGTGAATGCGCCAAGATGCTCCTCCAGCCGGGCACGCCAGGCGGCCTGCACCATATTCCCCGGCTCCAGCACCGGCGCCATGCGCCGCGATCCGCCACCCCTGACGATGCCTGCGTGACGCCCGTGGGCTTCGGTGAAAACCTCGACGATCGCCGCACTTTCCCCGTGCCGCCTCGCGGTAAGGATCACGCCATCCTCGCGCCACTCCATCAGGTCAGTCCGGCCGCATCCCGGCCCGCCTCGGTGACATCGTAGATGCCGGTCGCGACGCGCTGGAACCAGCCGTAGTGATTATCGGCCATGATGCGGGTGGCGTTCTCAACCCCGTTGGCGCGCGCCACCAGCGCCCCCTTGGTGGGGCCGTTCTCGGTCAGATGCTGCGCGCAGCGCAATGCGTCCTGCCGATAGGCGGTAACAATACCGCCCCGCGTGCCACCGGTGTTCGGATCACCATCGCGCCGGGCAAATTCACGCAACAGACGCGTCTTGCGCCTTGCGGTGCGGCGAGGCCGGTAAGGGGCCGGATCGCAATGGGGCTCGACCAGCCCGTCCTTCAACCGCACCGTCATCAGGCCAAGGCCCAGGCGGCGACAGAGCGACTTCATGGAGTTCAGCGAAGCCCGAAACGCCTTCCCCTTTCCCCGAGGGGCGGCGATATAAACAGCGTCGGTGATCTTCTGCCGCTCGATCCCCTGATGCACAAGCGCAAGGGAAAACCCTGTCTTCAGTTCGACAATCAGCGGCTCCTCGCCCTCCCGACAGGCCACGACATCCGCCGAAGTCACTTCAGCCTTCACCTCAAAACCCTGGGCCTCAAGGAACGACTTGATCGGGGCATAAAGCTCGGTCTCGCGCACGTTTCGTCTCTGCTCGTTTTCGTCACCATGCCGAATGCCCCGCCCGGCATCAAGCGGTCGCGGCCAAGGGCGGCGGCGCCACCTATGTCTATGGTGGCGACGGAGCGCTGCTGAAGACCATTGTCGACGACGGCACCCGCCCGGTTGAGACACCTACTTCGGCACGGCAGAGATCAGGAACATTGGGCTGGGTGAACCGCCACCCCAGTCAACGCCGCTCACCCGTCTGGCCCGACGGCACCGCCAGGCCGCGCCCGATCCTCCCAGCGGGATGGCGCAAGTTGAAACGCCTCAAATGGCTGAAACTTATGGGCGTTTTGGCGCGGCCGTCTTGATCGCCGAGGGTGCAGTGCGCCCACCCAGGGTCGGGCGCGGCCCTGTGCTCTGCCGTTCTGACGGTTGTGCAGATGTCTCCCGAAGGAGGGCGAAAGTCGCCCTTACACCGAATAGATCATCTCCGGCACTCCGCGTGTTCGGCCCGAAACCGGACGGTTTCCAAGACGGCCCTCACCCTATCCCCATGCCAACATCCGGCTAGTGAACGGCGTCGCCGAGGCGCTTCATCGCGACCAGCTGGCCTCGATCCGCGCCATCACTGACAGCTCCGGCGCCAAGTCCAGCAACACGGCCTACAAACCCTTCGGCGAGATCACCGCGAGTTTTGCCGCCCCAGTGTGGTTCCGCCCCGCTTTACGCTGGCGAATACCTACCGTCCACCGGTGCGGCCGGGGAAGCGGGGTGGCTTGCCGCCTTTGCCGATGCGTTGGGGTTTCAACTTGCCGGGCAAGCGGCTTGGGTTGAACCCCGGTTTGGCGGGCAGACCCGGTTTGACCCCGCGCTTGGCGGGTTTTCTGGATTTCGGCATGGGATGACCTTTCGGCGAATTGGAGATCAGCCACGCGCACAGCGCGGCACGAACGGCTAGCCGGTCTTGTCCATTGCCTGGGTACTCCTCTGAAAAGGCGCGCGTCGGCCGCGCAAAACGGAACGGCGGATCAGGTTCGCTTGCCACCTTGCCAGTGTCCTCCTTTTCAGGCGCGCCGGTCCTAGCAGAGCCATGCGCAAAGGTCAAAGCGCCGTCTCGCTTCCCACGGGTGACAAGCCACCGCCAAGCCGCTAAGAGGGCGCCGAAACGAAAAGAAGACGTGACACTTTCCATGACAATCAAAGTTTTTGGCCACAAATCCCCTGACACCGACTCGACGGGGTCGCCGATCATCTGGGCCTGGTACCTTCGTGAATGCCGGGGCCTCCCCGCCGAGGCGCGGCTATTGGGCGAGCCGAATGCCGAAGCGCTCTTCATGCTGAGCCGTTGGGATCTGGACAAGCCGGAGATCCTCGAAGACGTGAGCGCCGACGACACCTGCATCATCGTCGATACCAATAACGCTGCCGAGCTTCCGCCCGGCATAAATGAGGCGAATGTGACCGAAGTCATCGATCACCACATGCTTCAGGGCGGGCTGAAGACAAAGACACCGATCAACGTCACCATTCGCCCGGTCGCCTGCACCGCAACGATCATGCACGACCTTATGGGCGAGGATGCGGCCAAGATGCCCGATGAGATCAAGGGCGCAATGCTGTCCTGCATCATCAGCGACACGCTTGAATTCCGCTCGCCAACCACCACCGACGTGGACCGTGCGCTCGCCGAACAACTGGCCGAAGACCTGGGCATTCGCATCTCGGATTATGCGGCCGAGATGTTCGCGGCGAAATCGGATGTTTCGTCCTACTCGGACGCGGAACTGCTGCGCCTGGATTCAAAAGTCTATGAAGTCGACGGCACATCTTTCCGCATCACTGTTTTGGAAACCACGTCTCCTTCCTCAATCCTGGCGCGCAAGTCCGGGTTGATGGACGACATGCCGACCGTCGCGGAAGAAGACGGTGTGGATCAGGTGCTGCTCTTCCTCGTCGACATCCTGTCGGAGGAATCCATCCTCTTCATCCCCAACGATCTGGTCAAACAGGTCGCCGAGGCCAGTTTTGGCGTGACGGTGGAAAGCGATCTGGTCAGCCTGCCCGGCATCGTCAGCCGCAAGAAGCAGATTGTCCCGGCGCTGAAGCTCTGACCATGGTCCAGATCGTCGAGCACCTTTCGGACATCTCGGATCGATACGATGCGGTGTTCTGCGATGTATGGGGCTGCCTTCACGACGGTGTCACCGCGTTTCCCGAGGCCGTCGAGGCCCTGCGGGCATTCCGGCGAAAGGGCGGCGCCGTCGTCCTCCTGACCAATGCACCGCGCCCGCGCGCCGACGTCGCCAGGCAACTGGTGCAGTTCCATACGCCCGATGATTGCTGGGATACGATTGCAACCAGCGGCGACAGCGCGCGCGTCGCCATGTTCGAAGGCATCATCGGCGACCGCGTCTGGTTCATGGGCAAGGACTATGACCTGACCTTCTTCGAACCGCCCGCCATCGTCCCAAATCCGATCGCCGTCCGGCGGGTTGGGTTGGACGAGGCCACGGGCATCGCCTGCCTCGGCCCCTTCGACGCCCATGCGGATCCGTCGGTCAACCGGCCCGAGTTTCTCTACGCCAAGCAAAAGGGGCTGACGCTTCTTTGCGCCAATCCCGACATTATCGTCGACCGGGGCGAACAGCGAGAGTGGTGCGCCGGGGCGCTGGCCCAGCTTTATACCGAGATGGGGGGCGAAAGCCTCTATTTCGGCAAGCCCCATCCGCCTGTCTATACACTTGCCCGCCAGCGGCTGGCGCAGATACGCGAAGGGGTGCCCGACGGCCGCATTCTCTGTATAGGCGACGGCATTCACACCGACATCAAAGGCGCGCTGGGCGAAGATCTGGACAGTCTCTACATCACCGGTGGCCTGGCCCGAGCCGAGACGGGAACCCGCCGTCAGCCAGAACCGGAGTTGCTGGACACCCATGTCGCCAGCGTTCAGATGTCGCCCACCTACGCCATTGGATACCTGCGCTAGCCCCGGACGCGATCCGGAGCTTCCTCTCGTAGGAGACCCTTGCATAAATAACGAGGCCCCGCCGCTGTAGGTCTCCGGCAAGAGGTCCCGGGTCAAGCCCGGGACAGATCGGCGGTCAAACGTTCCCAAATCTCGGTTGGCAAGGCTTCACACCGCAACTAGACCGGTCAGGCGGCATTGGGTGAGAATATGGACCTTCGGGCAATCGTAGTCGGCGTAATTTTTGCCTTCATCTGGTCCAGTGCCTTCACATCGGCGCGGATCATCGTCACCAATGCGCCGCCGCTGACCGTCTCGGCCATCCGGTTTCTGATTGCCGGGCTTGTGGTGCTGGCGATCGCGCGCGCCTTCGGGCAAAGCTTCCGGCTGACACCGCAGCAATGGCGCCTGACCATCCTGTTCGGCATTTGCCAGAACGCCATCTACCTGGGCCTCAACTTTGTCGCCATGCAGACGGTCGAGGCCTCGCTGGCCGCGATCATCGCATCGTCCCTGCCGCTTCTGGTGGCGCTGGCGGGGTGGCTGGTGTTCAGCGAAACCACCCCACCTCTCGGCATCGCCGGGCTTCTTGCGGGTATCGCCGGGGTCGTCCTGATCATGGGCACCCGCCTGTCCGCAGGCGTTGATCCGATAGGCGTCGCACTTTGCTGCATCGGCGCCCTGGCGCTGACCTTCGCGACCCTGGCGGTCAAGGGTGCCGCCTCGGGTGGTAACATCTTTGTCGTCGTTGGAATGCAGATGCTGGTGGGAAGCGCCGCGCTATGGATCCCGGCGCTGGCCTTCGAAACCTGGGCGTTCAACTGGACGCCCACGGTCATCGCCGCCTTCCTTTACACCATCATCATGCCCGGTATCGTCGCCACGATTATCTGGTTCTGGCTGGTCCGCCGCATCGGGGCCGTCCGTGCCGCGACATTCCACTTCCTAAACCCGTTCTTCGGCGTGGCCATCGCCGCGGCGCTTCTGAACGAGGCCATCAACCTGCTCGACATCATCGGCGTCGTTGTCATTACTTTGTCGATCCTGGCCGTTCAGATCTCGAAAACGCGACAGGTCGCGTAACGCTCATTTCTGAAAAATGCACCAAGGGCATCCCCGGAATCTCTTCCGGATTCCCGCGCCCCGAATGAAAAGGGCCGCAAGCTGCGGCCCGAATTCACATCACTGATCGTAGATCAATCGTTGACGCTTTCCTTCAGCGCCTTGGCAATGGTCATCTTGACCACCTTGTCCGCATCCTTGTGGATCTGCTCGCCCGTTGCGGGGTTGCGCACCATGCGGGCCGGGCGTTCGCGGCAATAGATCTTGCCGACACCAGGAAGCGTCACGGCACCGCCGCCCGACACTTCCTTCGTGATCACGGACACGATGGCGTCCAAAGCAGCGTTGGCCGACTTCTTATCGCTTTCCAGTTCTTCGGCAAGCGCGGCGACAAGCTGCGTCTTGGTCAAAGGTTTTGCCATGTTGAATCTCCTCGTTCTGGCCGTTCTTTGTGGCTCATTGGCCTTATTTAACTGGATATTGGGGGAATACACAACGCTTTGTGGCAAGAAAACAAGGCCCACGGCGTATTTTGTAGGCGTTTTTTGGCTGATTTAGAGAAACGCGGTCTCTTCGAAGCTGCGCAACTTACGGGAATGTATGCGTTCCAGCGGCATATCGCGCAGTTTCTCCATCGCGCGGATTCCGATCAAAAGATGCCTCTGAACCTGTGTTCGATAGAATTCTGATGCCATTCCGGGCAGTTTCAGCTCTCCGTGAAGCGGTTTGTCCGAGACACACAACAAGGTTCCATAGGGCACCCGGAACCTGAATCCATTAGCCGCGATCGTCGCCGATTCCATATCGAGCGCAATGGCGCGCGACTGGCTCAGCCGTTGAACCGGGCCGGACTGGTCGCGAAGCTCCCAGTTCCGGTTGTCAATCGTCGCCACAGTTCCGGTCCGCATGATCTGCTTCAGGTCATAACCTTCCAACTCGGTCACGCCGGCAACCGCCTCTTCCAGGGCCACCTGAATTTCCGCCAGTGCCGGGATCGGCATCCACACCGGCAAATCATCATCCAGAACATGATCCTCGCGCAGATACCCATGCGCCAGAACGAAATCGCCCAGCCGCTGAGTATTTCTCAACCCGGCGCAATGCCCCAGCATCAACCAGGCATGAGGTCTCAGCACCGCAATATGGTCAGTTGCGGTTTTCGCGTTCGATGGTCCGACCCCAATGTTAACCAAAGTCATGCCCGCCCCGTTCGGCCGTTTCAGATGAAACGTAGGCATCTGCGGCAGCTTCGCCGGTGGCGCCATAGGGTCGTCCGGCGCGGTAATCTCAATATTGCCGGGGCCAACGAACGATGTGTAGCCGCTGTCCGGATCGCCGAGAACCGACCGGGCGTAGGCTTCGAACTCGTCCACATAGAACTGGTAGTTCGTGAACAGGATATGGTTCTGAAAATGCTCGGGCGATGTCGCCATGTAATGCGACAACCGCGCCAGCGAATAATCAACCCTCTGAGCCGTAAACGCCGCCAGCGGCAAAGCGCCATCCTCATAACGGAAGCCATAACCGTTCACGATATCATCGTTGGTGGTCGACAGTTCCGGCACATCGAAAACATCCCTGAGCGAGAAGTGAAATGCGCCCTCCTGCGGGACCGTCACGTTGGGATCATTTGCGACAGCAAAGTGAATGGGCATCGGAGTGGTCGAAAAACCCACCTGAACCGGCATGCCATGGTTGCGGATCAGAAGCTCGATCTGCTGCACCAGATAATTGCTGAAGAGATCGGGCCGCGTCACCGTTGTCGAATAACGTCCCGGCTCAACCACATGACCAAAGCTCAACCGCGTGTCCGCCGTCGCAAAGGTCTTCGTCGTCAGCCGGATTTCCGGGTAATAGGCCCGGACCCGCCGGTCGGGCTTGCTGCCTGTCAAGACGTCGGTGAACCGCTTGCACAGGAAGGTGGACGACAGGTCGTAAAGCTCCTTCAGCCGATCAACCGCCGCGAATGGATCGGAAAACGCCTCATGACTCAGTCCGCCCGGTGTCTCAATCGACATACGCTCTTCGTTCATTCCGGTCCCTCGAACAATTCGGTCAATGCAAACCTTTCGACATCAACCAGCCCCAGATCAGAAATCCGCAGCGACGGGATAACGACCAGGGCCAGCAGCGAATGCTGCATATAGGCGTTGTTGAGCGTGCATCCGCATTCCGCCATCGCGGCAACCATCCGATCCGCCTTGGCGGCGACTTCCCGCGCCGGGCTATCCGACATCAGGCCCGCAATCGGCAATTCGACCAGCGCTATCTCCGCCCCGTCCTTCCATACCGTCACGCCGCCACCCACCTCCCCCAGGCGGTTGGCCGCTGCCGCCATGTTCTCACGGTCGGTTCCCACAACGATCATATGGTGGCTGTCGTGAGCCACGGTCGAGGCCATGGCCATCTGCCCCTCGTACCCGAAACCCGAAACAAATCCGTTCACCACGTCACCCGTGGCGCGGTGCCTTTCGACCAATGCGATCTGAGCCACGCCGCCCTCGCATTCGACAATTCCGTCGACCACAGGCAGTTCCGCCGTCAGCGCTTCGGTCGGGGCCTGATTTTCAACAACACCAATTACCCGCGCGGTCACCGAGTTCCGGCCCTCCCCCGCGATTTCGAAGTCCGCAGACTGCAGGGATTTGCCAAGGTGAACCGTCGCGCGGGTGTCTCCGGGCCAGTCGAGATGCGGGCACTCTGCCAAAAGCTCGCCCCCTTCGGCCACGACCCGCCCGCGCGCGACAACTGTTTCAATCGGTAGCGCCTTCAGATCCGACGTAAGCACCAAATCCGCCCGCCGCCCCGGCGCGATGCTGCCCAGCTCTCGTTCCAGCCCGAAATGCGCGGCGGTGTTCACCGTCGCCATCTGTAAGGCAATCAGCGGATCGCAGCCGCAGGCGATGGCGTGCCGCACGACCCGGTTCATATGGCCCTCGTTGACCAGCGTGCCCGAATGGCAATCATCGGTGCAAAGAATGAAGTTTCGGGGATCGAGCCCTTTGTCGGTCACCGCCGTGATCTGGCTTTCCACATCGTACCAGGCCGAGCCCAGCCGCAGCATCGACCGCATGCCCTGCCGGGCACGGGCAATCGCATCGGCCTCGGCAGTGCCTTCGTGATCGTCCGCCGGTCCACCGGCCGCATAGGCATGAAACGCCACGCCCCGATCCGGGCTGGCATAATGACCACCCACTGTTTTTCCCGCGCGCTGCGTGGCCGCGATCTCGGCCAGCATCTTTTCATCGCCCGCCACGACACCGGGAAAATTCATCATCTCGCCCAGCCCGATGATCCCGGGCCAATCCATGGCTTCGGCCACATCCTCGGGGGTGATCTCGAAACCCGTAGTCTCCAGACCCGGGGCCGAGGGCGCACACGATGGCATCTGGGTGAAAATGTTGATCGGCTGCATCAGCGCTTCGTCATGCATCAGCCGCACGCCGCGCAGTCCCAGCACATTGGCGATCTCGTGGGGATCGGTAAACATGCTGGTCGTGCCGTGGGGAATAACGGCAGCGGCGAACTCCGCCGGCGTCAGCATCCCCGATTCGATATGCATATGGCCGTCGCATAGGCCGGGGATCAGAAAACGACCTTCCGCCTCGATGATTTCCGTGCCCTCACCCACACAATGGGAGGCATCAGGCCCCACATAGGCAAAACGACCCTCGGCAATCGCGATTTCCCAGCCGTCCAGCACCTCGCGCGACTGTACGTTGACCAACCGACCGCCCCGCACCACCAAATCTGCGGCTGAACGGCCTGCCGCCACAGCAACAAGTCGGGGGGCTGCGTCGGCCCAGGATGTCAGGGAATAAGCCATCCCCAGAATTGACACGCTTCACCCAAAGGCTGCAAGCCCAATCGGAAAGATGTCGCAAACGGGCGCGATTGACCCGATCTCCTGTCTTTTTATATCGAAAATGCTTCGGGTGCACGTGTTTCGGGAGGCCAAGATGACCGACACATTCAACGATCCGGAAACCGACCGCTGGAACCACCATCCGGGGCGGGTCGCGATGAACCCGCTCTTCACTTGGCCACCCAGACCGCTGGCTGCGCTCAAGTGGACTTCCGGCGCCTGGCTTGTCCTTTCGACCACCACGCTTTCCTTTGCGCTTGCGGTGATCGCCTTCCTTACGTTCCTGCCGCCGCTGGCCGAAATGGCGGATTTGGCACCGGGGTGGATCTTTCGCCTCTTGCTCATCAACCTGATCCCCCATTGCCTGCTGGCAGGTACAATCCATTGGTGGTTCTATATCCGCCGCGGCCAGGAAAAGCGCAGCAAGTTCGACCCGCGCGAACAGGCCCGTGACAATGGCACCTACACCTTCCGCCACCAGGTGCGCGACAATATGTTCTGGACCATCGCCAGCGGCATCACGCTTTGGACCGCGCTTCAGGCGCTGGTTTTCTGGGCCTTGGCAAACGGCTGGGCGCCGCTTGCGTCATTCACAGGCAACCCCGTCTGGTTCATCCTCTGGTTCGCGCTGATCCCGATATGGTCGAGCCTGCACTTCTACTGGATCCACCGGCTTTTGCACTGGCCGCCCATGTATCGGCTGGCCCACGCGCTCCACCATCGAAACGTCAACGTCGGGCCCTGGTCGGGCATCTCCATGCACCCGATCGAGCACCTGCTGTTCTACACCAACTTCCTGATCCATCTGGTCATCGCCTCACACCCCCTTCACATCCTGTTCCACGGCTACATGCAGTCGGTGCATCCGATCTTCTCTCATTCCGGCTTCGACAAACTGATCGTGGCCGACAAGGAACGCGCGCAGATGGGCGTGTTCTTCCACCAGCTTCACCACCGCTATTTCGAGTGCAATTACGGCACAATCGATATGCCCTGGGATCGTTGGTTCGGCTCGTTCCACGACGGCACCGCAGAGGCAACCGAAACCACACGTGCCCGTAAGAAGCGGATGCATGCCTAAGGGTTGAACGCCCCGGCAAACACGCCATTGTTGGCGCATGGCAAAGACACTTCTGTCCATCGGCCACGGCTACTCGGCCCGTGCACTGGCACCTTTACTGCTGGCGCGCGGGTGGACGGTGATCGGGACCACCCGCAGCCCGGACAAGGCGCGCGCCCTTCTGCGCGAGGGGGTTCAACCGGTTATCTGGCCCGGTCAGCCGCTGCCGATTGGCGAAGCGACCCACCTTCTCACGTCGGTCGCCCCGGATGACGGGGGCGACCCCGTTCTTGCAGAAGAGGCCGCCAGTCTTCACGCCGCCGATCACCTGGAGTGGGTGGGCTATCTTTCCACCACCGGCGTCTACGGCGACCACGGCGGCGGCTGGGTGGACGAGACCTCGCCACTGACACCGGCTAACCGGCGGGGACAGGCCCGCGTCGCGGCCGAAGCGGCATGGGCAAAACTTGAACTACCCCTTCACATTTTCCGGCTGGCGGGCATCTACGGGCCCGGTCGTGGCCCTTTCGCCAAGGTAAAAAATGGCACCGCACGGCGGATTGTAAAAGCGGGGCAGGTCTTCAGCCGCATTCATGTGGACGACATCGCCGCCGTCCTGCTTGCTTCCATCGACCGGCCGGACCCCGGAGCGATCTACAACGTCTGCGACGACGATCCGGCACCGCCCCAGGATGTCATCGAACATGCCGCCTACCTTCTCGGCCTGCCCGTGCCGCCCGCCGTGGCCTTCGAAGACGCCGAACTCAGCCCGATGGCGCGCAGTTTTTACGCCGAATCCAAACGGGTTCGAAACGACCGGATCAAGGACGAACTCGGGGTCAGCCTGAAACACCCGGATTACAGAAGCGGCCTCGCCGCCCTATTGGAAAAGCTGGACAAGCTCTGACGCGTCGGAAATCGGCGCCGGGTCTGCGTCAAACTCCGCTCTGAGCGCGCCCGGAAAGATCGGCCACGCCCAGAACTTCCAAAACCTTTGCCTCGATGTGTTCGGCGTTCAGCGCCGCGTGCTCGTACATTTCACGCGGGCCTGCCTGGTCGATGAAGGCATCCGGAAGAACCATGGACCGGAAGCAAAGGCCACCGTCAAAGACGCCCTCATCCGAAAGCAACTGCGCAACATGGCTGCCGAACCCGCCGACCGAGCCTTCTTCGATCGTGATCAGCGCATCATGGTTTCGTGTCAGACTCAGGATCAATTCGCGGTCGAGCGGTTTCGCAAATCGTGCGTCGGCAATCGTCGGCACAATGCCCCTTGCCTCAAGAGCGTCGGCAGCGCGTTCTGCCTCGGACAGCCGTGTTCCAAACGACAGGATGGCAACGCCGCGCCCTTCCCGAACGATCCGTCCCTTGCCGATCTCCAGCAATTCACCGCGCTCGGGAAGATCGATGCCCACGCCTTCGCCTCGCGGATACCGGAAGGCAATCGGCCCGTCGTCGTGGGCGGCCGCTGTCGCCACCATGTGGACAAGCTCGGCTTCATCCGCCGCCGCCATCACGACCATATTCGGCAGGCAGGCCAGATAGGCGATGTCATAGGCGCCCGCGTGGGTCGCCCCGTCGGCGCCGACCAATCCCGCCCTGTCGATGGGAAAGCGCACCGGCAGGTTCTGCAGCGCCACGTCGTGGACGACCTGGTCGTAGCCCCGCTGCAGGAACGTCGAGTAAATGGCGCAGAAGGGCTTCATGCCGCCTGCTGCAAGTCCGGCGGAAAAGGTCACACCGTGCTGCTCGGCGATACCCACGTCAAAGCATCGCGTGGGAAAGCGCTCGGCAAAGAGATTCAATCCCGTGCCGTCGGGCATCGCCGCCGTTACCGCGACGATCCTGTCATCTCGCGTGGCCTCGTCGATCAGGGCGCCGGCAAATACCTTGGTGTAGGACGGTGCATTCGAGGTCGATTTCCGCTGTTCCCCCGTGACAACGTCGAACTTGGAAACACCATGGCCCTTGTCGCGGGCGTCTTCCGCCGGGGCATAGCCCTTGCCCTTTTTGGTGATCGCGTGGATCAGGATCGGCCCGGTCGCCCGTTCGTTCACGGTGCGCAGAACCGGCAAAAGTTGATCAAGGTCATGGCCGTCGATGGGGCCAAGGTAGGAGAATCCCAGTTCCTCGAACAGGGTTCCGCCAACGACCGTGTGCTTCAGAATATCTTTGGCGCGCTTTGCGCCTTCGCGGAAAGGTTCAGG
>CAJICO010000584.1_pt1 | contig 26918 bp, 25 predicted proteins | sample 9199701 | NCBI WGS metagenome assembly CAJICO01 (sample SAMEA7708339, study PRJEB35096) | sediment metagenome | biome: marine neritic benthic zone biome [ENVO:01000025]; feature: sediment [ENVO:00002007]; material: shallow marine sediment [ENVO:03000034] sea grass bed [ENVO_01000059] ... | reverse complement strand
GCTCGCCGGCGTGACGACCGAAATGAGCGAGACATTGGTCACGCTCACAGCCCGGCGCGACGTGCCCGCAATCCGGGCCTTCATGAAGACATTGACTTGAGCCGAATTTCAGGTCGTTCTGGCGCGCGCGGCGTCCGGGAGAGATGTTCATGAGCGACCGACCCAATGTTTTACTGATCGTTCTCGATCAGATGCGGGCTGACATCCTGCACGGGCGGCTGGCGGCGGCTGCCAACCTGAAGAGCTTCCCGGCGCTCATGGAAGAATGCACCGTCTTTCGTCAGCATTTCACCGTAACAACACCCTGCGGGCCGTCGAGGATCTCGTTGCTGACGGGACAGTATGCGATGAATCACCGGTCGGTCCGGAATGGGACGCCGCTGAGCCACGACACGCCCAATATCGCCCGAGAAATGGGAAAGGCCGGGTATGAGCCGCTGTTATTCGGCTATACCGACACGACACAGGACCCCAGGGCATTGCCACCTGACGATCCACGGCTCGAAAGCTATGAAGAGGTGATGTCGGGCTTTACCGAGGCGGTGCGCATGCGCCAGGAATCGGACGACGAGGTTTGGCGCGACCATTTGCGGGCAAAGGGATACGAGGTGCCGGATGACATGGCGCTGTATGTTCCCGATGGGGATCACTTTACTTCGCCTGCCCGCTACCGGGCCGAGGACAGCGATACCGCTTTCCTGACCGACAAGTTCATCGAGCGCATGTCGGGCGAGGCCAGCGGCTGGTTCGCGATGCTTGCCTATGTCAGGCCGCACCCGCCCTTCGTGGCGCCCGCGCCCTACAACCTGATGTACGAACCAAACCGGATTCCGCCTGCGGTCATGGCACACGAAACTGAATGGCATCCCTACTTTCGCGCCAACCGGGCCGCCCGCCCGATGAAGAATGTCGTGCAGGGGTTCCCGGATTTAAAGGGGACCGCCGAGGAAGTGCAGCAGATGCGCGCGCTTTACTACGGTCTGGTCGCTGAACTCGACCTGCACATCGGACGGGTTGTCGCGTGGCTGAAGGCTTCGGGCCAATGGGATGACACGATCCTGCTCCTGACCTCCGATCATGGCGAAATGCTTGGCGATCACGGGTTATGGGGGAAGGACACCTATTACGATGCCGCAATGCATGTTCCCTTGATGGTTCGCGTGCCAGGCGCCAAACCCTCGGAGATCAACGGATTTTCGGAATCGGTGGATGTCATGCCGACCATTCTGGACCTCGTGGGACAGCCAATACCGCATTCCGTTGACGGGATCAGTCTTGCGCCGTGGATCGAATCCGGTTCGGGCGGCAAACCTTTGTCATACTCCGAGCATGACTTCGGAAAGCCGCATGAGCCCTCGGTGACGCAACGTGAACTTGGGTTGGACGCGGACGCTTCGAACTTCGCCATATTGCGCACGCCCACTCATCGGTTCGTTCATTTTGCAGCGGATCTGCCGCAAATTGTGTTCGATTTGAACGGCGAAGGTGAAATGCTCGATATCTCGGGATTGCCGGGTGGCCTAGAGATTTGTCTTGATTTGTCGCGAAAAATGCTTTGCCATCGCATGGTCAATCCAGAGGGCACCTTCGCAAAGACGATTGTGGCCGATGGGGGCATAAAAATCGGAACCTCCTGAAACAAGGGAGGAGTTCGCGCAATGTCATGCCGCTGTTACGGTCTGGGGCCAGAAAAAGCTGTCCGGCCAGGCTGGTGCTGCGGGGAGCGGAAAGAAGGGGGAGGACATCCACATCAATCTGGTCGGCCGGTCTTTGAAGGCTGGCTGCAATTGCTCTGGCATTGCAAAGCAACAAGGGCGGAAACGCCTGAAACAACAGGAGAGAAGATGAAACGGATACTATACTCAGGTGCGGCATTCATCATGCTGCCAGGTATGGCGCTGGCCAACTGCCCGGCGGTCAGCATGGCTGACATGCAGGGTGTCGCGGCGGGCGCCTACCCGCAACAATATGAACTGTCGGAATTCGAAGCGGCCGCTGGCTGCACCATGGAATTCTCTGGCTACGATGGCATGGCCGATCTGAATGCGCGCATTCAGGGCAACCCTGACCTGCCGTCACTGGCCGAGCGCATCCCGGAAGAGCCGCTGGTGGTGATTCCTTATGAAAGCGTCGGCACATACGGCGGCGAGCTGGACGTTCTCTCGAACGCCACCGAAGCCGGCACCTCGGACTTCCTGTCGGTTCGCCACGTGAACCTCGTCCGCTACTCGGACGACCTTCAGACCATCGTGCCGAACATCGCCAAGTCCTGGGAATGGAACGATGATTTCACCCAGCTGACGTTCAAGCTGCGCAAGGGCCACAAATGGTCCGACGGCGCGCCGTTCACCTCGGCCGACATCAAGTTCTGGCATGACAATCTGCACCTGGACACGAATATCTTCGAAACACCAAAGGATTATGTGACGGTCGCAGGCGAAACGATGACCGTGGACGCGCCGGACGACGTGACCGTTGTCTTCAACCTGCCGGCTCCGAAGCCGGGTCTTCTGGCTCACTTTGCGACGCACTTCGGGCAGGGCTTCCAGCCGATGCACTTCCTGGGTCAGTTCCATCCGGACATCAACGCCGATGCCGACAGCTATGCCCAAAGCCTTGGCTTTGAGAATGGCTATGACGCGATCAAGGCCTATTTCGGCAACTCGGACTGGACGGACACGCCGTCGCCGATGCTGTCGAAGCCTGATCTGGTCGACGGGCTGCCCAAGGCAGCGATCCCCACGCTGGAAAGCCACATCTATGTGCGCGACACCACCGAGGGCCGTTACCTTGTCGCCAACCCGTATTTCCACCAGGTGGACCCGACGGGCCAGCAACTGCCCTACATCCCGACACAGGATGAGGTCTATATCAACGACAACGAAGTGCGGATCCTCAAGCTGGTCAACGGCGAGATCGACTACAAATCGCAGTCGCTTCAGCTTGCCTCGGCACCGATCCTTCTCGAGAATCAGGAAAAGTCGAACTATTCGATCTATCTGAAGCCCGAGATTACACTGGGTGCCTTCGGCTTCAACGTTACCCATGAAGACCCGGACAAGCGCGCCGTGTTTGGCGATATCCGGTTCCGTGAGGCCATGTCGGTGGCGATCAACCGTGAAGAGCTGAACGAGGTTGGCTTCTTCGGTCAGGGTGTGCCCCGCGCCTACACCGGCTTTTCGCCACTGCCCCCGGGCGTTGACGAAGGGTTGGCGACCTACAAGACCGAGTTCGATCCGGCGGCAGCAAATGCGCTTCTGGACGAAATCGGCATGGCCGACACCGATGGCGACGGCGTCCGCGAGCTGCCGAATGGCAACAAGCTGGTCCTGAACCTCAACTTCTCGACCCAGGGTATCGCCGGTCAGACGGTGGAACTCGTTTCGCAGTACTGGCGCGATGTGGGCGTTGACTCGGTGGTCAAGGAAGTGACGCCGGACGAATACCGCTCGGCTCAGTCCTCGAACAAGCTTGACGTGTCCATGTGGCGCAAGGGTCAGCCTCTGGCCATCGTCCTTGGCAACAACGAGCTTTGGGTGCCGCCGTTTGAGAACTACTTCGGTAACCGCAACGCGATGCTTTGGGCCGAGTGGGTCGATTCCAGCGGATCAGCTGGTGCCGAGCCTGATCAGTGGGCGAAAGACATGATGGACGACATCAATGCGCTTCAGTCCGCAGAAGTCGGCTCAGCGGCAGCAACCGAGATCGCCAATCGCATGGCCACATCCATGACCGAGAACCTTTTGTTCATCGGTACGGTCAATGCACCTGCACCGATTTATCGGAACAACGATCTGAAGAACTTCACCGAGTTCCAGACACATTCCTACGAGTATTACCGGACCTATCCGTACCGGGCGACTCAATGGTATCTGGACGAATAAGTTCTGATTTGATTTCATAAACTTGCCGCGGGCGGGATGTCTCGCCCGCGGCCACAGGGAAAGACGCCGCCAAAGAGCGGTGCAGGGGAAGACAATGCTGAACTTCGCTCGCTTTGTGGCGACACGCGCGGTCATGGCTGTGATCACACTGATGATTGTGTCGCTGGTGGTCTTCACATTGATGGAACTGGTGCCCGGGGATTGCGCTGAACGCTACCTGGCGTTCAAGAACACCCAAGGCTCCAGCGTTCAGATTGCCAACGAACTAGAGGCGGAACGGCAACGCCTGGGCCTCGACCGGCCTTTCCTTGAGCGATGGGGCAAGTGGATCGTCAATGCCTTCGGCGGCGAGTTTGGCGATAGCTGTATTCTGCGGGTCAATATCGCCGACCTGCTTGGCGACAAGTTTTGGCTGTCCCTGGCCATCTGCCTGTCGTCGCTGGCCCTGGCCTATGCGATCGCCATTCCCGTCGGCATCATCGCCGCTGCTTCGAACAACCCGTTTCTCAACAACTCGCTTCGTCTGGTCAGCTATCTTGGTCTGGCGATGCCGAACTTCCTATTGGCGCTGATGATCATGTTATTGGCCACGGTTTGGTTCGGCGAGACATTGACCGGCCTCTTCTCGGACGAGTTCCGGGATGCTCCCTGGTCCTGGGCCAAGATCGTCGATTTGCTTAGCCACGCCTGGCTGCCGATCTTCATTCTTGGCTGGTCGGCCACGGCTTTTGCCCTCCAAACCGTACGCGCCTTGATGTCGGACGAGATCGGCAAGCTTTATGTCACCGCCGCCGCCGCGCGCGGCGTGCATGGCCGCAAACTGCTTTGGGGATATCCGGCACGCCATGCGCTGGGGCCGATTATCAATTCGCTGGGCTTTGACCTGAACCGCATTTTCAACGAGCTGCCCATCGTGGCGCTGATCCTTGTTCTGACCGATGCGGGTGCCTTGCTGATCGAGGCGCTGGCCAGGTCAAATGACCAGCAGCTTGCGGGTGCGATCATCTTCCTGCTGACCGCGTCCATCGTTTCGCTGAACTTCCTGACCGACGTATTGCTTGCGATCCTAGATCCGCGCGTCCGCAAGAGCATCGTGAGATAGAGCCATGACAGACACCACCGACATTTCCGCGCTCGACCAGAAAGAACAGAAGGCGAAAGAGGCCTATTTCACCGCGTCGCAAAGCCAGCTGATCTGGGCACGCTTCAAGAAACAGCGCTCGGCGATGATCGCGGCTTACGTGCTGATCTTCCTGATCATTTCCGGTGTCTTCGCGCCCTTCCTGTCGCCTTATGATCCGACAATTTCCGGGCGCAACAAGGACTATACCAACGGCGCCCCGCAACTCCCGCAATTCTGCGACAAGAACGGCTGTTCGATCCGCCCCTTCGTTCACGCGGTCGAGCGTGAGCGATCGATCCAGACCAACTTTCGCTGGGTGACCACCGTCAACGAAGACAAGCGGAACTACATGACCTTCCTGCCCAAGGGCGACGATTACGTCATGTTCGGCTTCATCAGCAGCAGCCGGCACCTCTTCGGCGTGCAGGGCGGTTTCATCCACCTCTTCGGCACGGATGAGGATGGGCAGGATATCTTCAGCCGAACGTTGCACGCCATCTGGACCTCGTTACAGGTGGGGACCATCGGGGTCTTTATTGCCTTCTTCCTCGCCCTCATTATCGGCGGGGTCAGTGGCTATTACGGCGGCTGGATAGACGGGGTCATACAAATGATCACCGACGCGGTCCGAACGGTGCCCGCCATCCCCTTATTCATGGCGGTGGCGGCCTTCATGCCGCCCGAGACATCAGCCGAGGCCCGGTTCTTCTACATATCGATCATCCTCGGCTTCATCGGCTGGCCGACGCTGGCCAGGCGGGTCCGCACCCACCTTTTGACCGAGCGCAACCAGGAATATGTGCTGGCAGCCCAACTCTGCGGCGCGCCGCCCCGCCACGTGATCCGGCGGCACCTGCTGCCGTCCTTCACGTCCTACATCATCGTCGATCTGGTGATCTCCTTCCCCTACATGGTGCTCTCGGAAACCGCGTTGTCGTTCATCGGCCTCGGGCTGAAGGACCCGGTCTCGTCCCTCGGCGTGATGCTGCAAAAGGCGACTTCGGCCGACGTGCTGCTGAACTACCAGTGGTACTTCATCCCGGTCTTTTTCTTCATCGCGCTGGTCATGGCCTTCGTGTTCGTCGGTGATGGGCTGCGCGACGCTGCCGATCCCTATTCGGAGGCGAACAAGTGAGTGCGCTGATCGATGTCCAGAACCTGACGCTGAAGTTCCGCACCGACGAAGGGCTGATCACCGCCGTCGATGACGTGTCCTTCTCGCTCGAAAAGGGCGAGGTGATGGGGCTGGTCGGGGAAAGCGGATCGGGCAAGTCGGTCACCGCCAAGTCGCTAATGCATCTGAACGCGGGCAACGCGGTTTACACCGACGAGTCGAAGATCACGCTGCACACCGATGATGGTCCGGTTGATGTCCTGTCACTGAAAACGCCCCGCGAGTTGAATGTGGTGCGCGGTGGCGCGGTCTCGATGATCTTTCAGGAACCGATGGCGAGCTTCGCGCCTGCGATCTCTATCGGCAAGCAAATGGTCGAACAGTTGCTTTTGCACTCAGATATGAGCAAGGCGAAATGCAAGGAAGTATCGATTGAGATGCTGGATCGTGTCGGGATCTCTGATGCAAGTAGCCGTTTTAATCAATACGCATTCGAGCTATCCGGGGGCATGCGCCAGCGGGCGATGATCGCCATGGCACTGTCGACGCGACCGAAGTTGTTGATTGCTGACGAACCGACCACAGCGCTTGACGTGACAATTCAGGCCCAGGTGATCGACCTGATGAAGGACCTTGTGACCGAGTTCGGCATGGGCATCATCTTCATCACCCACGACCTGGGCGTCGTGGCCCAGACCTGCGACCGGGTGAACGTCATGTACCTGGGTCGCCTGATCGAGGAAGGCCCGGTGCGCGAAGTGATCCGCAATCCCAAGCACCCTTATACGCAAGGCCTGATCTCGGCGCTGCCCAAGCTCGACGATCTCAACGCGCCCCTGACGCCGGTACCGGGGGACATCCCGTCACCGTTGGAACGGCCCAAGGGCTGTGTCTTCAACACCCGCTGCTCGCAGATCGTCGGTGACGAGTGCCAAAGCCAGCTGCCCCGCGACGTCAACGTGGACCCGACCCACAAGGTCGCTTGTCACATCTACCGGGAGGCCGCCGAATGAGCGACGCACTGATCCGCGCAGAAGGCCTTTCGGTCGGTTTCCAGATCGGCAAGGGGCCGTTCAGCAAGTTCACCCTGAAGGCCGTCGACAATGTGACGATCCACATCGAAAAGGGCAGTTTCTTCGGCCTGGTGGGCGAGTCGGGCTCGGGCAAGACCACCCTTGGCCGGGCGCTTCTGAAAGCCGTACCGATCACCGGCGGTACCGCCCATTACGAAGACGGCGAAGTCACCTACGACCTGGAAAATATCAGCAAGGACCAGCTGAAAGACTACCGCAAACGCGCGCAGCTGATCTTCCAGGATCCTTACGCCGCCCTCAGCCCCCGCATGACGGTACGCGACATCATCGCTGAACCGCTGGAAGTCATGGGCCTCACCAAAACCCGCGAGGAAACCGACAAGCGCGTCCGCGAGATCGCCGCGAAATGCCGGCTCAACCTCGAACACCTCCGCCGCTTCCCGCACGCGTTTTCCGGCGGCCAGCGGCAGCGCATCTCGATCGCCCGTGCGCTGGTATCCGACCCGAAATTCGTGGTCGCCGACGAAAGCGTCGCGGCGCTCGACGTGTCGATCCAGGCCGATGTTCTGAACCTGTTGAAACAGTTGCAGGACGAGCTTGGCCTGACCTTCATGTTCATCAGCCATGACCTTTCGGTTGTGGCGCACACCTGCGACCATGTGGCGGTCATGTACCTGGGCCGGCTGGTTGAAACCGCGCCGACCCGGCAACTTTTCGACGCGCCAAGGCACCCTTATACCAAGGCGCTTTTCTCGGCGATCCCGTCGCTTGACCCGGATGATCGGGGCAAGGCGCAGAAACTGGAAGGCGAGATTCCTTCGCCCACCAATCAGCCGCCGGGCTGCAAGTTCCATACCCGCTGCCCCTTTGCCATCGACGTATGCAAGACCGACGAGCCGCGTCTGGAAGGCGATGGGTCCGGGCACGAAGTGGCCTGTCACCGCTGGCGCGAATTGATGGAAGCGGTTCCCGCCTGACACCCGGGGACAAAGATACAGAGGTCGCCCATGTCCAAACCCCCACTGCAGACAACGACCATCGGCTCATTCCCGAAACCGTCATACGTCCCGGTACGTGATTGGTTCGATGCCAGCCGCGAAACCACCGGAATGAACGATCCGACGATCACTCGCGACTATCGAATGAGTGACCAACACGAGCCCCTGTTTGTGCGCGCCGCCCAGGAAGTTCTGGATATTCAGGTGAACGCCGGCGTCGATATTCCCACCGACGGCGAAGTGCGGCGCGAGAACTACATTCACTACCATTGCCGCCACGTCGCGGGATTTGACTTCCAGACCCTGGAAAACCGTGTGCTGCGCGATGGTGCCTATGAAACCGACCTGCCGGCGATCCGGGGCGAAGTGAGGCTCAGCCGCCCCGGTTATTCAGTCCACGACTGGAAGGTGGCGCAAAGCCTTTGTGACCGGCCTGTAAAAGCCACACTGCCCGGGCCGCTGACCATCATGGATACGACGGCGGACTGTGTCTACAACGACCGTCCCCGCCTGAACCGCGAATTGGCCGAAACCGTCAATGCCGAGGTGCGCGCCCTCGCCGAGGCCGGATGCCGGTACATCCAGGTTGACGAACCGCTTTTCGCCCGGCAGGTCGAAGACGCGCTCGATTTTGGTATGGAGGGGCTCGAGCGTTGTTTTCAAGGCGTGCCTGAAGGCGTGACCCGCGCGGTTCACATGTGCTGCGGCTATCCCGAGCACCTTGATGACGAGGTTTACAAGAAGGCCGATCCCGACAGCTATCGCCGTCTTTCCGCCGCCGTGGATGCCGCCGCGTTTGATCAGGTCTCTATAGAAGATGCCCACTGCCAGAACGACCTGAGCCTGCTTGAGCGCTATCCTACCAAGACCGTGATCCTCGGCACGGTAGCCATCGCAAGAAGCCGCGTGGAAACCGTGGATGAAGTCGCCGGGCGGATCGCGCAGGCGCTCGAGCACATCGATCGCGAGCGGCTGGTCATCGCTCCGGACTGCGGCCTCGGCCTTCTGACCCCCGATCTGGCCCGCGCCAAGCTGCAGGTCATGTGCCAGGGGGCGGCGACTGTCTAGCGCAACTTGTGATCCCGGCTTCGCTGGAAGAACAGGTTTTCCGCGTCGGACATCGCTCAGAAATCTGGTCAGTTTCCGGCGCTTTTCGCGCGGTCGCGCAGAACGGTCTTCAGGATCTTTCCTGTGGACGTCTTCGGCAATTCACCGAAAACCACGCGTTTCGGTCGCTGGTACCCCGCCAGCCGCTCGCGGGCATGTTGCAGCAATTCCTCGGCCGTTGCCGAGACACCCTCGGCGAGTTCCACAAAGGCACAGGGCACTTCGCCCCATTTTTCGTCCGGCATAGCCACCACCGCCGCCAGACTCACCGCCGGGTGGGTATAAAGCGCGTTTTCAACCTCGATCGAACTGATGTTCTCGCCGCCCGAGATGATGATGTCCTTGGCGCGGTCGCGGATTTCCATGTAGCCGTCAGGGTGCTGAACCGCGAGGTCGCCGGTCCAGAACCAGCTGTTCTTGAAGGCCTTCTCGGTGGCCTCGACCTGTTTCAGATAGCCTTTCATGACGATATTGCCGCGAAAGGCGATTTCCCCCTGGGTTTCGCCGTCCCAAGGCACGGGCTGGGCGGTGTCGGGGTCAAGCACCAGCACGTCTTCCTCCAACTCATAGGCCACACCCTGGCGGGCTTTCTTGGCGGCCCGGTCGGCGGGTGCCAAGCCGTCCCATTCGGGCTGCCAGGCGCAGACCACCGCCGGGCCGTAGACCTCGGTCAGCCCATAGACATGGGTGATATTGATGCCCAGCGCCTCGATCGCGGCGATTACGCTGGCGGGCGGGGGCGCGGCGGCGGTCATCATTTCGATTTTCTGCGGGAACTCCCGGCGCTCGTCGGCACCGGCACCGGCGATGAGCGACATGATGATGGGTGCGCCACAGAGATGCGTCACCCCCTGATCGGCGAAGGCATCGAAGATCGGCCCGGCGCGAGGCGCCCGCATGAACACATGCGTTCCGGCCAGCAGCGTAATCGTCCAGGGGAAACACCAGCCACTGCAATGGAACAAGGGCAACGTCCAGAGGTAGACCGGATGGTGCGGCATCGACCAGGTGATCGCATTGTTGACCGCATTGGTGTAGGCCCCCCGATGGGAGTAGACGACGCCCTTCGGCCGCCCGGTGGTGCCCGAGGTATAATTGAGCGCAATCGCGTCCCACTCGTCGTCCGGCAGGGCGTAGGCAAAGCCCGGATCGCCTTCGGCCAACAGTTGTTCGTAAGTCAGTGTGCCGATCCGGTTACCGCCCGGGCCCTCGGAATCCTCGATATCGACAATCAGAATGTCGCGACCGGATTCCTTCACCGCCGCCTGCGCGACCGCGCTCAGTTCCGTATCGACCAGAAAGATGCGCGCCTCGCCGTGATTGAGAATATAGGCGATTGTTCCGGCATCCAGGCGCGTGTTGTTGGCATTCAGGACGGCCCCTGTCATTGGCACCGCGAAAGCGCATTCCAGTGCCTCGGGAATATTCGGCGCCAGCAGCGCCACGGTATCGCCCTTGCCGATGCCGCGCTTTTGCAGCGCCGAAGCCAGACGGCGGCAGCGTTCACCGACCTCGCTCCAGGTGCGGCGGATACGCCCATGAACCTGCGCCAGCCGATGGCCGTGAACCCGCTCGGTGCGTTTCAGCATCGAAACCGGCGAGAGCGGCGTGAAATTTGCCCCGCGACGCGCCAGTTCCTCTCCTTCGTAGATCATTTGCCTTCCCACGCCGGCATGTTGCGCTTTCCGATGAAGGCGCCGATGCCCGCTTCAGTGTCCTTTGCCATCATGTTCTCAGCCATCACGCGGCCCGCAAAGGCATAGGCCTCTTCAAGACTCATCTCCGCCTGGGCATAGAATGCCTCCTTGCCGATCTTCACGGCGGCGGGAGATTTGTCGGTGATGCGTCGGGCCATATCCGTGGCAGCGGCGGAAAGTCTCTGGCGAGGGACAACCTGATTGACGAGCCCCAGTTCAAGAGCCCTCTCGGCGGGCTGAAACTCTCCCAGAAGCAGCATCTCCATGGCCTGCTTACGGCTGACATTCCGGCTTAGCGCCACCATCGGTGTCGAACAGAAAAGCCCGATGTTTACGCCGGACGTGGCGAACCGCGCATCCTCGGCGGCGACAGCCAGATCACAGGTCGCCACAAGCTGACATCCGGCCGCCGTAGCGATCCCCTGGACCTCGGCGATAACCGGCTGGGGCAGGCGGGTGATCCGCATCATCATTGCGGAACAAGAAGCAAACAGGTCCTGAAAATACTGAAAACCGCCGTCTTCGTCCTCTCGCCTCGCGGTCATTTCCTTGAGGTTGTGACCGGCGCAGAAATTATCGCCCGCGCCTCTCAGGATCACCGCCTTGATTTCACGGTCGCCGGCAATCCCGTCGAGTGCCCCGGACAATTCGCCGATCATCGCTTCGGAAAGCGCGTTGATGGACGAGGGCGCGTTGAGCGTCAGAACCGCCACACCGTCTTGCACGTCCTGCAGCAAAAGTGCGTTTTGTGTCATCACAGTCTCCTTTCAGGCGCTTGCCTTCACCAGCGCCTGCTCGAGATCGGCGATCAGATCGCTTGCTGTTTCGATCCCGATCGAGAGCCGCACGATGTCGGGCGCGGCTCCGGCGGCGGCCTTCTGGTCGTCGGTCAACTGCCGGTGCGTCGTCGAGGCCGGATGGATGATCAGCGACCGGGCATCGCCCAGGTTGGCCACATGGCTGAAAAGCTCGAGCGAATCCACCAGTTTGACACAAGCGTCATAGCCGCCTCTGAGCCGTACCGTGAAAAGCGCGCCCGCGCCTTTTGGATAGAGCTCCTGCTGCCGCGCGTGGTAGGCCGAACTCGGCAGGCCGGCATAGCTGACCTCTGCAACTTCGGGGCGCCCCTCCAGCCAGTTGGCAATGGCCAAAGCGTTCTCCACATGGCGCTGCATGCGCAGGCTGAGTGTCTCAATGCCCATCAGCGTGTAATGAGCGGCTTGCGGGTTCATGGTCATCCCCAGATCACGCAGGCCGATGGCTGTGCTGTGAAGGGTGAAGGCGTAGGGGCCAAAAAGCTCGTGAAACTTCAGCCCGTGATAGGCCGATTCAGGCTCGGAAAAGGCGGGAAATTTGTCGCTTGCCGACCAGTCAAATTCACCGCTGTCAACGACCGCACCTCCGGTGACCGTGCCGTTCCCGGTCAGATATTTGGTGGTCGAATGCACAATGATCGATGCGCCCTGTTCGAACGGGCGGCAGAGATATGGCGTGGCCGACGTGTTGTCGACGATCAGCGGCAGCCCGGCATCATCGGCGATTTTCGCGGCGGCCGGAATGTCGGTCACATAGCCGCCGGGGTTGGACACGCTCTCGCAGAATATCGCGCGGGTGTCCTCGTCGATGGCGGCGCGCAGGGCATCGGCATCGTCGAAATCCACCAGCTTGGACGACCAGCTGAACCGTTTGATCGTGTTGTTGAATTGGGTCACCGTGCCGCCGTAAAGCCGGTTCGAGGCGACGACGTTACGCCCCGGTGCCATCATCGGGAAGAGCGCGAGTATCTGCGCCGCATGTCCCGACGAGCAGCAAACCGCGCCGATCCCGCCCTCAAGCGTGGCGATCCGCTCCTGAAGGACCGCGACGGTCGGGTTTGTAAGCCGCGAATAGATGAACCCGACTTCCTTCAGATCGAAAAGTGCGGCCGCATGATCGGCGTTCTGAAAGACGAAAGCGGTCGACTGATAGATCGGCGTCTGCCGCGCGCCTGTCGCGGGATCAGGCCGGGCACCGGCTTGGATTTGCAGAGTCTCGAAGCCGAAGTTCTTCAGGGCGTCGCTCATCACATCCACTCCGGCAGTTTTGACGATATGATCCCGGTGTTGATTCCGACTTTGCGCAGTTCACCAAAAAGGCGCTGAAACTCGACCTTCGGGCAGCGATCCTGAACCACCCGAAGGCCGGCGGACCGGGCCTTCTCGGCAACTTCCTCGTGATAGATGCCGAACTGCATCCAGAAGGTGCGCACGCCCGGAAGATGCTCAAGCGTCTCGTCAAGAATGCCAGGTATGGCGTCGGGTTTGCGGAAGACATCCACCATGTCCACGCGGGTGTCACCGGGAATGTCGGCAAGACTGGCAAGCACCGTCGAACCGAACATCTCGGTGCCTGCGTAAACTGGATTGATGGGAATGACGCGGTAACCCCGGTAATGCAGATAGCGGGCCACGAAATAGGAAGCTCTCACCGGATTTGTCGACACACCGACCGCGGCGATCGTCTTGGTCTCGCCGAGAATCTGCCGCAAGACGCTATCTGATGTGTCGTCGGCCATAATTTCCCCATATGATTGACGGTCGGATGTTAGAGTTCGCCAGAAGGGGCCGCAAGACACGACAGACGCGCGGAATGGATTCGCCCCTCTTTTCCTTTTCGCCGATGAGGGTTAAGTCGAAAGCGATGACTTGGAATATCCCAAATGTGCTGACGGTAATCCGGCTGCTGGCGGCGCCGGGTGTGGTGCTGATGTTTCTCTATTTCACCCGGCCATGGGCGGATTGGTTCGCGCTGGTCCTGTTCGTGGGCGCCGCAATCACCGATTTCTTCGACGGCTACCTGGCGCGGCTCTGGAAACAGGAATCGAAGTTCGGCGCCATGCTCGACCCGATTGCCGACAAGGCAATGGTGGTGATCGCGCTCCTGGTGATAACCGGCTACGCGGGCATGGACCCCTGGATCCTGCTCCCGGCCACGGTGATCATCTTTCGCGAGGTCTTTGTTTCGGGTCTCCGCGAGTTTCTCGGCGACACGGCGGGCACCCTGAAGGTCACCAATCTGGCCAAGTGGAAGACCACCGCGCAAATGATTGCGATTGCTGTCTTATTCGCCACCGGCATCTTCGCGCATATGCTTCTGGATCGCACTATCGGCATGGATGAAGCGATCGTGGCCGACATCCTTTTTCACGACGGAGATGATCCGCTTGGCTTGCGTGTGATCAGCGAGGCAGCGCGGCTGACCTGGTGGATGGGTGTCGGTCTCCTTTGGGTCGCGGCCTTGCTGACGCTTGTGACCGGCGTCGACTACTTCAGGAAATCGGTGCCCCATCTGCGGGATGATTCATGATCGATGTCCTCTACTTCGCCTGGCTGAGAGAGCGCATCGGCGAGCGAGCCGAGAGCATAGACACCGATGCGCAGACCGTGACCGACCTGGTCGAGGAACTGAGGCAAAGAAGCGAGGCCCACGCGTTGGCGTTCTCGGATATCTCGGCGGTGCGGGTCGCCGTGGATCAGGAACTGACGGGTTTCGATGCCTCCCTGGCAGGGGTGCGCGAGGTGGCCTTCTTCCCGCCGATGACGGGCGGATGAGCGTCCGGGTTCAGCAGCAAACCTTCGATCTCGGCCAGGAATCCCAGGCCTTTGCCGCGCGTGTCGACGGGGCAGGCGCTGTGGTCACATTCTCCGGCTTGGTCCGCGGCGATGATCAATTGAGTGCCATGGATATCGAGCACTATCCGGGCATGACCGAGCGCGCGCTCGAGGCGATCCGCACGCAGGCGATCAAGCGCTGGTCGCTCGTGGACGCGCTGATCATTCACCGCTTTGGCAAGATGCGCCCGGGCGAGCAAATCATGATGGTCGCGACCGCCGCGCGACACCGCCGCGAAGCCTTTGAGGCGGCGGAATTTTTAATGGATTACCTGAAATCCAGAGCGCCATTCTGGAAGAAGGAATTTGGGCCAAACGGCGAGGCCTGGGTGTCAGCCAAGGATGAAGACGAAGACGCTCTAAAGCGTTGGTAGCGCTTCCTGTGGGATTGCGCCGCGCTAACACGCGTCGACCGACCGGGGGCCTCGCCCCCGGACCCGGACCCCGGATTTAATCCGGGGCCAGGTATTTAAAACAGGAGCGTACGGTGAGTTCTGGGGATGTTAACGAAACTCCCAGGTCTTTGCGCCTGTAGATACACCGCCCAATGGACCCCGAATCCTGCGGGCACCCAGAAACACTTCGGCCTCGAAGACCACCTCTAATCAAGGTGCAGAGGTCATCCGTAATCAGATTGGCCCTGCCGAGAGGTGGGGCAAGGAACAAGCGAAGTGGTCCGGTGACGGGCCCGTCATTTCTAAGCAACGTGAATAACCAGCCAAGACCAAGACAATTTAACTCAAATTTCCCCTTCATCTTTTCCCAAATACGCCGGGGAGTTCTGGAGGAGCAGCGCCCCTCCAGCGGATCGGCTGCTAAGCAGTCGACAATTCATGCATTCGACTGTCCGCCTATTGCCTCGAGGTAGCCCCTTGAGCCAATGCCGATCTGTGCCCAGACCGCGAACTCCTCATTGGCATGATATTGGGGGTCAGCGTCCCAGAGTGTCAGAATCTGCTGCGGAAATAGCATCTCATTCTGGTCGAAGCGTGGCCGGTTGGTTTCTCCCGCAGCAAAGGCGGCGGCCACATCATTGGCGCCTGCGCCATCCAGGCGCATACCGTACAATGTCACTCTAAGCCCGTCTTCTCTCGACAAGCCAATGAACCAAAGCCCGCCACCTGGCGCGAATTCGAGCTGAATGGCACGCTGAAAGTAGTAATCCGATGCCCCATGGCTCGAACCGGGATCGATGCCCAACCCGGCCATGGTTTCTCCGGCGGATTTTCGCGTCATGCCAAAGGAAAGGGGACCGGCCCCTTCATGCGGACGCAGGTCGAATGTGTAGGTCATCGTTTAGGCCTCGGTTTCGCCCGCAGGGTCGGGTCGGCTTTTGTTGGGTCTTCCGGCCAGGGATGTTTCGGATAACGCCCCCGCATGTCCTTGCGCACGTCGGCATAGGACGTGGCCCAGAAGCCGGGAATGTCCATGGTGGTTTGCAGCGGTCGCCCGGCGGGTGATAGCAGCGTGACCCGAAGCGGCCTCCCGGCGGAACGCGGGTGCGCCGTGGTTCCGAACAGTTCCTGCAACCGCAATGAGATTGCCGGCTCTTCGCCCGAATAATCGATCGCCAGCTTCCGACCCAAAGGGGTTGCAAAGTGAGTGGGAGCCTCGCGGTCCAGAGTTTTTTGTTGCCCATAGTCGAGCATTGCGCGAAACGCGGGGGCCATGTCGAAACCTTTCCAGGCCGATGCCGTGCTGATCCCGCCCAGGTGAGGAAGAAGCCAGTCTTCCAGCTTGTCCATCAGCGCACCGTCCGACATGTCCGGCATCGTCTGCCCGGCAGCCTTCACCATGGCCACCCGCGCCCGTAACCCGTCGGCGGCAGGAGAGGAAGGAAGACCGATCTGCCGGATGCCGTCCAGCATCGCCAGCGCGATCTGCTCTGCCGGAGCGTCCCGCCAGGGTCGTCCTGTGAGGGCGATCGCCCCCAGCCTCTCTTCTTCCCGCGCGACTACCTTGCCTTCGCGCCGCGACCATTCGGTGTAACGTCGGGTGGTGATCTCCGATCCCAGAACCTCCCGAAGTGCGGCTTCCGAGATCGCCAGGGCCGTGCGGATCCGGGCCTCGGTCGGGTGGCCGTCGGTGTCGGTGACCACCAACAGACGCTCGCTGGCCAGCGCATCCCCGGCTTCCATCCGCACGCCCTTGCCGCCGGAGAGAAGCCAGCGGGGTTCGGAACCTTTCCGCCGGAGAGCGATGCGATCCGGGAAGGCAAGCGCCGCCTGCTCTGCGGGAGCGTCGATTCGCCGGGGCGGCGCCAGCTTCGACAGCCGCGCCGCTTCCGCCCGGATGCGATGAAATTCAGGACGGTCTGATTTCATCCCCTTAAGTCGGAGAACCATGTCAGCCCCGGCCCCCCGCATCGGATCCCGCTCACCCAGAAGAGCGGCGAGTGGCGCGGCGGCTGCACCTGCGATGAGCAGCATATGAGCCAGCCGCGGATGGAGCGGCAGACGGGCGATTGCCTTGCCGTGACCGGTGATTGTGCGCTCCTTCAACGCACCCAGACTTTCAAGAAGGGATCGCGCTTCGGCAAGTGGTCCCTCGGGTGGCGGTGTCAGAAACGGCGGCGGCGAAACGCCCCAGGCCGCCAGTTCCAGGGCAAGACCGGCAAGGTCCGCGACTTCGATCTCCGCCGGCGGGAAGGGCGCCAACGCGCCTTCCTCGCCCTTCGTCCAGAGACGATAACAGACACCCTCGGCCACCCGGCCGGCCCGGCCCCGCCGCTGCTCCGCCTCGGCTCGGGTGACGCGCTCCGTCACCAGCCGCGACATGCCCGACCCCGGATCAAACCGGGCGCGGCGGGCGCGGCCACCATCGACGACCACGCGGATATCCGGGATGGTCAGCGAAGTCTCGGCGATCGCGGTGGCCAGGATGAGCCTGCGCGCGGTGCCGGGCCGGATGGCGCGCTGCTGGTCCATGAAGGGCAGGGCGCCGAAAAGAGGCCGGATCTCAAGGTCCAGATCGAGAGCCGCCTGAACCCGGCGGATTTCACCCTCACCCGGAAGGAAGGAGAGGATACTGCCCTCGTGTTTTCGCGCCGCCTTCTGGATAAGCGACGCCATTTCGGCTTCGAACCGTCCTTTGGCCGGACGCTCCAGCCAATGGGTCTTTACCGGAAAGCTCTTCCCTTCCGATGTGACGACCGGAGCATCGCCCATATGGGCCGCCACCGGTTCGGCATTGAGCGTCGCCGACATGACCAGCAGCATGAGATCCGGGCGGAGCGCGGCACTCACCTCAAGCGCCAGCGCGAGGCCGAGGTCGCCATTCAGCGAACGCTCGTGGAATTCGTCGAAGATCAGCGCGCCGATGCCGTCAAGCGAAGGGTCCGACTGGATCATCCGGGTCAGGATGCCTTCGGTCACCACTTCGACCCGGGTCGCCTTCGACGTCCGCGTCTCACCGCGAATGCGGTACCCCACGGTCTGACCCAAGGGCTCTCCCAAAAGATCAGCCATGCGCGCGGCGGCGGCACGGGTGGCGATCCGGCGCGGCTCGAGCATGATGATCCGGCCCTCCACGAGGCCCGACCTGAACAGGGCGAGAGGGACGAGGGTGGTCTTGCCCGCGCCCGGCGGCGCCTGAAGAACCGCACGACGATGGGTCTTGAGGGCAAGGATCAACTCATCCAGCACGTCTTCGATGGGCAGTGGTTCGGCCATGGTGGCGGGATAGCCGAAGCCGGCCTGGTTGAAAACTGAAGGCGGCTGGACAGCGCTGCCGCAAGCGGCCAATCTCGCCCGGACGATGGAGACGGATATCGAAACACTGGCGAAGGGCGTGGCGTCGGGCGAGCGGCGCGCGCTGGCGCGTGCCATCACTCTGATTGAAAGCGGGCGGGCGGATCAGCGGGCCCAGGCCCATGCGCTTTTGGAGCGCACCGTCGATCCGACGCGCCAGGCGCTCCGTATCGGGCTTTCCGGCACGCCCGGGGTGGGGAAATCGACATTCATCGAGGCGTTCGGGCTGATGCTGATCGATCAGGGGTTGAGCGTGGCGGTTCTTGCGGTCGATCCCTCGTCTGTCCGCTCGGGCGGTTCGATCCTTGGCGACAAGACGCGGATGGAGCGCCTGTCGCGCGCGCCGGGGGCCTTCATCCGGCCCTCGCCCAGCCAGACGCATCTTGGTGGCGTGGCGCGGCGGTCCCGCGATGCGGTTTCCCTTTGCGAGGCCGCCGGTTTCGATGTGGTGATCGTCGAAACCGTGGGCGTCGGCCAGTCAGAGACGATCGTGGCCGAGATATCGGATATATTCGTTCTGCTGATCGGTCCCGGCGGCGGCGATGAATTGCAGGGGGTCAAGCGCGGCATTATGGAAATCGCCGATATCGTGCTGGTCAACAAGGCTGATGGCGGGCTGAAGGCCGAGGCGACGAGGACAGCAGCGGATTACTCAGGCGCGCTTCGCTTGTTGCGGAAACGTGAAGGTGATCCCGAGGATTATCCCAAGGTCCTGACGGTATCGGCGCTCGAAGGCGCCGGGCTGGCCCAGACCTGGGAGAGCATCCGCGCCCTGGGCGATTACCGCCGAACCAGCGGTTTCTGGGCACGCCGCCGGGCGGCGCAAAGCGAATACTGGTTCGAAGAAGAGGTCCGGGAGGGCCTGGTGCGGCGGATCACCTCCGATCCCGCGACGGCAACGGCCATGGCGGCGCTGCGGACGGCGGTCGCCCGGGGCGAACGCCTGCCCGGTGCCGCGGCGGCCGAGGATCTGGCGGCGCTCGACGCGCCGGGAAAGCCCTGATGTCCGGGGCTTGACGCGCCTTCAGGTTCCCCCTATCACCCGCAAACGGATTCTGGGCAGGGCCGATGGCGCTGCCCCTTTGTATTCAGACCCGAGGATAGACCCATGTCGCGCCGCTGCGAACTGACCGGAAAAGGGCCGATGACTGGCAACAATGTCAGCCACGCCAAAAACAGGACCAAGCGCCGGTTCCTTCCGAACCTGACGGAAACCGCATTGATGTCGGAATCTCTGGGAAGGAGCTTTCGGCTGAAGGTATCAACGTCCGCTCTCAGGACCGTTGATCACCGGGGCGGCCTGGACGCATTCCTGTTGAAAGCGAAAGACGATGATCTGAGTGCCAACGCGTTGAAGATCAAGAAGGAAATCGTGAAAGCGCAGGCCGTCGCCTGATTTCTGGCCGGACTGTTTGTTGATTGGCCCCGGCAAAGCCGGGGTCTTTTTGTTTGCGCTGCGCTGTCGCGCGTCGCGACAGGCCGTTCCCTCGCAAAGCGGCCCTTTTTGGCTTTGATGAGGGATCAAGCTGTTATCACGGACCTGCCCCGGACTTGATCCGGGGCCTCGCCGCCCATATTTTGCGGGTATTCAGACGCCATTGTTTGCCAGATCCTTAGGGGAGGACACCCCATGCCCGCCGCTCATTTTTCCCGACGCACCATTTTGGCCACCGGGGCCGCCGCCCTGGCCCTGCCTGCGCAGGGCGCTGGTGTGCAGCCGACGCGATCGATGCGAGGCGGGGCGAACAACTATCGTCCCGGGGCCCCGATCGTTGACAGGATCGGTGGCGGCGGCTTCTGGATGACCGGCACGGTGAGGCGGGCCGGCGATGGGGCGCCGCTGGCCGGGCAGCGTATCCAGATCTGGGCGCATACCACCGAAGGCCACGAACGCGATTGGCACAGCCATGGGGCGACGCTCACCGACGCCAATGGAGAGTTTCGTCTGGAAATGCCGCAGATCGTTCCGGCGTTCGGGCAGCCGCACGGACATCTGGCCTATGACAGTGGTGAGTTTGAAACCGTGTTTCTGCGTCCGGTGATGCCGAATTCCCGGGACACCAGCCTAAGCGCTCAATTCGTTATGAAGCCCGTCTGAACAGGTGAAGGTTCTGGTCTGGCTTGCCCTTGCCACTGCCATTCTGGTGCCATTGGTTTTCGCCGCGTCAAGCCCGCTTCTGGCCTGGCGTCAGCCGATCTATATTGTTGCCGGTTTTGCCGGCGCCGTGGCGATGTCGCTTCTGCTGATACAGCCCCTGCTGATTGCCGGAGATCTGCCGGGCGCGTCGGCACAGAAAGGACGCCGGGTTCACCGATGGATCGGGGGCGCTCTGGTAGCGGTCGTTATCGTCCACGTGGTGGGCCTGTGGTTCACCAGCCCTCCGGATGTGATTGATGCGCTGCTCTTCGTCTCGCCGACACCGTTTTCCGCCTGGGGCGTGATTGCCATGTGGGCTTTGTTCGGCGCTGCCGCACTGGCGGTCTGGCGCCGCCGTCTGCAACTGGCCCCGCGCAGCTGGCGGCTGGGCCATTCGGCCCTGGTAACCGTGGCCGTCGCGGGGAGCGTTGTTCACGCCATGCTGATCGAAGGCACGATGGAGGTGATCTCAAAGGTGGCGCTTTGCCTGCTGGTCGTGGCCGCGCTTGCCCGGGCCCTGGCGGTGCGCCAGGGCTGGGCCATCGGTCCGCGTCGCAATCGCTGACAATCGCCGCTATGGTCGCAAGATGACCAACCTGACGTTATACGATCACCGGAGTTCCATCTGCGCGCAAATGGCGCGCCTGGCCCTTGTGGAGAAGGGCCTGTCCTTTACCCGCCGCCAGGTCGATATCATGGAGACCAACGAACAGTTCGAACCCTGGTATGTGGCGTTGAATCCGAAAGCTGTGGTGCCGACGCTGGTGATTGGCGAAGAGGCGGTGACCGACACCATTCGTATCGTCAATCGGGCCCAGTCGATGGACGGGCCGGACCTGTCCGGCGATGAGACTGCACAGGGCTGGCTGAAGGACATCATGGCGCTGCACTATGGCGTGCTTCTCTACCGGAACCGGCTGGAACCCGACGGCACCGCCCTTCAGGTCGTGGCGCGCGGGAAGTTTCTTGCCAGGATGCAGCAGGAGCGCCCGGACCTTTCAGACATAGTCACCGCCCGGCGCGAGGGAAATCGGCGGTTTCAGGCGCTTTTGCGTGATCCGGCAGGGATCGATGCGCACCTCGAAGCCACGAAAACACTGATTGACCGGATGGCGGCAGCGGTAGAGGATCAACCGTTTCTGGCCGGTGACCACTATTCGCTGGCCGATTGTTTTGCCACGGCGGCGCTGGCGCGGTTCAACATTCACCGGCTGGCGCCCTGGTGGGAACGCACGCCGCTCGAAGCCTACTATGCCCGCATGAAGGCGCGGGAAAGTTTCGCCGCGGCGGAAGTTATCGACACCGGAACGGAAAGGGACCTTTAGCCGTGCCCGATCGGATCGACCAGCTTCTTGCCGGGGCGAATGCGCCCCTGACGGATCCCAAGATGAACCGAACCGTCGGGTCCGAACAACGGTTCGAGCTTTTTCATTTTGCCCTATCGCTCTGCTCACAAAAAGTTCGGGCCTGCCTTGTTGAAAAAGGCGCCGGCTTCACCGCCCACGACATCAATCTGCAGATGCCGCTTCTGGGCAATTATGATCCCGGCTATGTGCGGCTGCGCCTCGCGGGGCGTCCTGACACCGGGTTTGCCACCGGCTACACCGGAAGATCGAGCGTCGCCTCCGAGGGCTTTGACCCCGCCGTCGTGCCTACGCTGGTAGACCTGGAACGGCGCGAGGTGGTGGTGGACAGTCTGAATATCTGCCGCCACATCGACCGGGTCGTTGCCCCTGCCGGTTCGCTGATGCCGCTTGAGCGCGAGGCCGAGGTCTGGCGTGAATTAGAGGCGGTCGACGCAACGCCCCATGTGGCTGTCCTTTATGGCGCCCACCCCGACCTGGATTTTCGGCCGGAACGCCTCAGGAACAATATGCCGGGGATTCATGATCGGAAGATCGAGAAGATCAAGACCGCCCGGCACAGTGTGGACGATCCAGCGCTGATTGAGGCCTATGACGCAAAGATCGCCAAGGAAGAGGCCGCAAGAACATTTGTTTCCACACCCGACCAGATGCGCGCGGCCATTGCTGATGCCGTGGACATTATCGGCGATCTGGACACGCGTCTGGCGGACGGGCGCTTTTGGATTTGCGGTGATTGCTTCACCCTTGCCGACGTCTTCTGGTCCGTCTCGTTGTTCCGCATGCAATGGATTGGCATGGCATTCGCCTGGAACGGCAACCACCCTTTGAACCGCGAAGAAAGGCCGGCGGTCGCTGCCTATGCCGACCGCCTGTTCGCCCGAACGGCCTTCAGGCAAGCGGTGATCGACTGGCCGGGCACGCCGCGAACCGAGTTCGTGTCAAAGTTCTACGCCGATTGAGTCCGCTGCCCCGGACCTGATCCGGGGCCTCCCCACGGGTTGGCAAAGAGGTCCCGGGTCAGGCCCGGGACGGCTCTGTCTGACGATTTTTTTGACTGGAGCGAAAATTATCGATATTTCTAGAGGCAAGCAGTCAAAATCGTCGAAAAGGGGGAGAGATGAGCCTGAACACAGTCAAAATACTGTCGGTAGCCGCATTGCTGGCGGTTGTCGGATCGCCGCAGGGTGCCATGGCCGCGTCCTGTCTGGAAGTAACGCTGACGGGAACGCAAGGCGGGCCCCCGGTTTTTCGCGGACAGGCCGGGTCGGGAACCCTGGTGACCTACGGGTCAGAGGAAACCAATTGCCGCGATGTGCTGCTGCAGTTCGACACGGGCCGCGGCACGACCCAGCAACTTTCCAAGGTCGGGGTGCCGGCGGGCCGCCTGTCGGCGGTGTTCTTCACGCACATCCATTCGGACCATTCCGAAGGACTGCCGGACCTGATGCAGTTGCGCTGGCACTTCAACTCCGGTGGGCCGAAGGTCGATATGGTCTGCCACGAGGACGCCACGTCGAATTTCGGACACGTCATGAGCTGTGCGAATTTTGCCGCTCATATCGGCGACGCGCTGATCCGCTCGGGCGAAATGGCGCAGCGGCTGGCCGAGAATCCCAAGCGTCTGCCGGGCGGACCTGCCGATCTAATGAACGTCATGACGTTTGGGCCGTCGCAGGAGCCTCAGGTCGTCTGGGAAAAGGATGATGTCAGGGTTTCGGCCATCTCGAGCCGCCACGTTGCGGGGCATGCGTCCTATCGTGTCGATACGCCTGCCGGCAGCGTGGTGATCGGTGGTGACGCCGGTAACGACACGCCGGCGCCGCCGCGTGACACGTCGACGTCCGCGCAGGTCGAGCTGCTGGCCGAGGGTGCTGATATCCTTGTGCATTCCGTCATTCACCCGGTGATGGGGCCGGACGGGACCAGTGGTTTCCCGCCGCCGATCTACTACCGCCAGTCAACGGCAACGGATCTGGGATCGCTGGCCTCGCGGGCCGGGGTCGCCAACCTGATGTACACCCACCTGATCCCGCCGCTCGGTGCGCCGCGGCAGGGCCCCTACAAGCTGCCCGCAGCGCTGACCGAGGATGATTACGTCGGCTCGGCCCGCGATGGCGGCTTCGAGGGGAATGTCGTCGTCGGTTCCGACTTGGCGAAGCTTCGGCTGACGGCGGAATAGCGCGTCTGACAGGAAGCCGCTCGGGACGGGCGGCTTCCCGCACTTACATGTCGGACGTGACGAGGATATTCATTTCCGCGAACCCTTTGTCGCGCGCTGCCAGCAGGCCCCGGTAGGCTTCGGAGGCGAACAGTTCCGTCACGGCATCATCCGAATCGAAATCCATGACCAGCACCATGCCGCTTGGGTTTCCGTTGATCACCTTGCCGACCTTCTGCCGTTTCACCAGCTTTCCGCCCGCCCCCATCAAAAGCGGCATGACGCCTTGCAGGTAGGCTTGTACGGAAGGCATCTCATCTGGATTCGGAGTTGCAGTGACAACCAGAGTTGCGTTTTCAGACATTTCAGAGATCCATTTCTGTTTTTCAGAATGATTATTCTGATATAAGCTAACGGAACAGAAGTCAATCGAGGTGCCGATGGGACGCAAGAAGACCCACAAGAAGGAGGAATTGCTGGCGCAGGCGATGGAAGTCTTTCGCGAGCACGGGTTTGCCGGCACATCTGCCGACATGCTGGTCGAGCGGATCGGTGTCAGCCGTTATAGTCTTTATTCCGACTTCGGGAGCCTGAGGGGCCTTTTTGAAGCGGCGCTGGAACTTTACAACGATCAGATCATCGACCAAAGGTTCGGGCCGCTTGAGGAAGCGGGGGCGGGGCTGACGGAAATCCGGAATATCCTTGATTACTACGGCGCGGCGTCAACCGGACCGGCGGCAGGGAAGGGCTGCCTTCTGTGCAATACGGCGGTGGAGTTCGGCGCCGGTGATCCGACCGGCACGAATGCGGTTCAGCGCTATTTCAAGCGCTTGTCGGGCGCCTTTCGCAATGCCCTGGCGAATGCGGTCGGGCAGGGCCAACTGAGAGCTGACGTTGATGTGGACGTCGAGGCGGATCACTTTACCTCGGTGGTGCTTGGCCTGTTTGTTTTGATCCGGGCAGAGGCACCGCCCGCCGTCGTCTCAAATGCGGCGGCGACAGCGAAAGCACGCATTGAGGTGCTGGCGCTTGCGGGTGAGACGGTTGAGACCTGACGCTCAACCGTCCTTCCGGATGACCTCGTTCCTGGGATCGAAAGGGCTGTCGACCGTGACTTCCGCATCCCACAGCTTGTTCTGCAGTTTGACCTGAAGCTTGGTGCCCGGCGTGGCATGCTCGGGCGAGACATAGCCCATGCCGATGGACTTGCCGAAGTGCACCGAATAGCCGCCCGACGTCAGGCGTCCGACGCGGGTTTCTCCGGCATAGAGCGCCTCGCGACCCCAGGGGTCGGCATCTTCCGGCCCGTCGATCAAAAGCGTGATGCACATGAAGCGCACGCCGGTTTCGACCAGCTTTTCCTTACCGTGGAACTCCTTTTCCAGATCAACAAACCGCGGCAATCCCGCCTCCAGCGGCGTGGCGTCGCGGCCAAGCTCGGTTCCGAAGGCGCGGTAGCTTTTCTCCTGACGCAGCCAGTTCTGGGCGCGGGCGCCGACCAGCTTCATGCCATGCTTGGCCCCTGCGGCCACAAGCTGATCCCAAAGGTAGTTCTGCATCTCGATCGGGTGGTGCAGTTCCCAGCCCAGTTCGCCGGTATAGGCTACCCGGATTGCCATGGTCGGGCACATTCCCAGCTCGATGTGGCGCATCGAGAGCCAAGGGAAGCGCTTGTTGCCGAGGGCGGTCTCGGGGTCGGCGTCGCGGATGAGTTCTTTCAGCACGTCGCGCGACTTCGGCCCGGCGATGGCAAGAACGCCCCACTGCGTAGTGACATCGTGAATGTCGACCCAGCCGCCACCGCTTGCCATATGGTCCTCGGCGGATTTCTTCAGGAAATCAGCATCATAAGCCGTCCACGCCCCCGCCGAAACAAGGTAATACTCATCCTCGGCCAGCCGCACGATGGTGTATTCCGTCCGCGTCGTACCGTGGGAAGTCAGCGCATAGGTCAGGTTGATCCGGCCCACGCGCGGCAGCTTGTTGCAGGTGAACTGGTCGAGGAACTCTTTCGCCCCCGGCCCCCGTACAAGGTGTTTGGTGAAGGCGGTGGCATCGATCAGGCCCACGCCTTCGCGGATCGCTTTCGCCTCGTCGACCGCATATTGCCACCAGCCGCCACGGCGGAAGCTGCGGGCGTCATGGTCGAAACTGTCGGGGGCATCCTTGGGGCCGTAGTAATTGGGCCGCTCAAAGCCGTTGACCTGTCCGAACTGCGCGCCTTCGGTCTTTTGCCGGTCATAGGCGGGTGCCGTGCGCAGGGGACGGCAGGCTTCGCGTTCCTCGTCCGGGTGGTGCAGAACGTAGACGTGGGAATAGCATTCCTCGTTCTTCCGCATCCCGTATTCGGTGGTCATCCAGTTGCCGTAGCGCTTGGGGTCGAGCGAGGCCATGTCGATCTCGGCTTCGCCTTCGACCATGACCTGGGCGAGGTAGTAGCCGGTGCCGCCGGCGGCGGTGATGCCGAAGCTGAACCCTTCGGCCAGCCACATGTTGCGCAGCCCCGGTGCCGGGCCCAAAAGCGGGTTGCCATCGGGCGTATAGCAGATGGGGCCGTTGTAATCGTCCTTGAGACCGGCGGTTTCCGTCGAAGGAATCCGGTGGATCATCGACATATACTCTTCCTCGATCCGTTCCAGATCGAGCGGGAAGAGGTCGGCGCGGAAACTGTCGGGGCAGCCGTATTCAAACCGCGCCGGGGCGTTCAGTTCATAAGGCCCCAGGATCCAGCCGCCGCGTTCCTCGCGCACATACCATTTGGCGTCGGCATCGCGGAGCACCGGGTGTTCCGGCTGGGTTTTGCGGTATTCGGCCAGCGCCGGGTCGGGTTCGGTGACGATATATTGGTGTTCCACCGGGATGGGCGGGATCTTGAGGCCAAGTAGCCGGGCGGTGCGTTG
>CAJICO010000164.1_pt1 | contig 27511 bp, 24 predicted proteins | sample 9199701 | NCBI WGS metagenome assembly CAJICO01 (sample SAMEA7708339, study PRJEB35096) | sediment metagenome | biome: marine neritic benthic zone biome [ENVO:01000025]; feature: sediment [ENVO:00002007]; material: shallow marine sediment [ENVO:03000034] sea grass bed [ENVO_01000059] ... | reverse complement strand
TGATCGCCCTGGCCATCGTGGTTGGCGTGACCGCCACGCTCAACCTCCTCGGGACCGCGATTTTGGCTATTCTGGCGGTGGCGCTTTTCGTGGCGGCGAACGGGTCATTTGCCGGAAAATCCAGTGGCGCCTTCCTGACCGACGCGGGTTATGCCGTGGGCGCAGGGGCACTTATGATCCTGGCACAAGGTGCCCTTTAAACTGAAAATGCGCCGTGTGAAAACACGGCGCATTTCTTTTGATTCCAATGAGATGCGAATTTCCGGGCTAAAAAATCCCGATGGGCTGCGAAACCAATGCGGTTTCGGTACCTTCGCTGAATATCACGACGCCGCTGCTGATCGATGCCAATGCAACAAGGGCGAATGCCATTGCACCGGCAATAAGAGCGACCCAGTCAACCGTGGTGGCTCCGGATTCATCCGTTAACCAGTCGTTGACCATCTTTTTCCCCAGTTGGACCATTTCAGAGCTCCAATTTGCCTGCCCGCGCCAGACTAAAGATCTGCTATTGCCCATATGGTTCGGAAATAGGGCAGGCTCTGGGCCGTAGATGGGCGACTGTTTCGGCCGTTGATCAAATCACGCCGGTCAGCGAGTTGCTGTTCGAGGCCTCGATACGGACTGCCCTAATTTCGCCACGAGCGATTCGGACATCCTGCACATGAACTGCATGAAGGTATTCGGATTTCCCGACCATTTGCCCGGGCAGCCTTCCCGGCTTCTCGAACAGCACATTGACCGTTCGGCCCACCATTTCCTCTTGTGCCTGCCGCTGTTGTGCGCCGAGCAGGGCCTGCAATCGCTGAAGGCGTTCGTTCTTGATGTCCTCATCGACTTGCCTGCGTTCTGCCGCGGGCGTGCCGGGACGGGGGGAGTATTTGAAACTGTAGGCCTGGCCGTAGCCAATTGTTTCCACCAACTCCAGGGTTGCCTTGAAATCGTCGTCAGTTTCCTCGGGGAAGCCAACGATGAAATCGCCCGAAAGCAGGATGTCAGGGCGCGCTGCCCGGATCCTTTCGATCAACTGGATATACTGCTCGGCCGTATGCTTGCGGTTCATCCGTTTCAGCACCCGATCCGATCCGGATTGAACCGGCAGGTGCAGATAGGGCATCAGCTTTTCCACTTCGCCGTGAGCAGCGATCAGCGCCTCGTCCATGTCATTGGGATGGCTGGTGGTGAAGCGGATGCGCGCCAGCCCGTCGATCGTAGCCAATTCGCGGATCAGACCCGCCAGTCCGCCATCGTGGCCGTGATAGGCATTCACATTCTGCCCAAGCAGAGTGATTTCCCGGACTCCCCGTTCAACCAACTCACGGGCTTCGCGCATCACCCGATCGGCAGGTCGGCTAACTTCGGCACCTCGGGTATAGGGAACCACGCAGAAGGCACAGAACTTGTCGCAGCCTTCCTGCACGGTAAGGAATGCAGTAGGCCCGCGGGCCGCCTTGGGCCTGCCGGACAGATGCTCGAACTTGTCCTCTTCGGGAAAATCCGTGTCCAGCGCCGTCTCGCCGGCACGGGCCTTCCGCTCAAGCTCGGGCAGCCGGTGATAGCTTTGTGGACCCACAACCAGATCGACCATGGGCTGGCGGGCCATGATTTCGGCCCCTTCGGCCTGGGCGACGCAGCCGGCAACACCGATTTTCAGGTCCGGCTTGGCCTCTTTCAGCGGTCGAAAACGCCCCAGCTCGGAATAAACCTTTTCCGCCGCCTTCTCCCGGATGTGACAGGTGTTGAGCAGGATCATGTCGGCATCTTCCGCACGATCCGTCGCCTCATAGCCTTCGCCCGCCAAGGCCTCGCCCATGCGCTCGCTGTCATAGACATTCATCTGACAGCCATAGGTCTTGATAAACAGCTTCTTCGGCGCGGACATTGACCCATCCTTTGCTCAGGCACCGCGTCCTACAGGTCCTGCGCCAACTTGCCAAGGCCCGGGGGCCATGGGAAACATGCCCTCACTAGGGGAGAGGTTCGCGAGCAAGATGCGGTTCGCCGGGTTGCGAGAACTGACAAGCGATACGGTGATCACCCGCGCCAAGGGGCCGGTGGGTGTCATTATCGCCGAGGATGACGTCGAGATCGAAGCGACGATCCGCCACCATGCCGGGCTGGGCTTTTCGGTACTTCTCCTGTTCGCACCTCAGGAATTGGCCCTCGAGGAAGCGGCGGCGGCCAATGTAATCCGCGTCGACTATCCGACCATGAGCCTTGGCACGACCGTCGACATCGTCAACGCGATTTGCCGGGCGCTGCCCGAGAAAACCTGGCTCTACTACTGCTACAACGCCGAATTTCTGTATTTCCCATTTTGCGAGACCCGCACAGTCGGTGAGCTTTTGTCATTTCACGCCGAAGAACGGCGTTTTGCCATGCTGACCTATGTGGTCGATCTATATGCCTCTGACTTGAATGCGGCAGATAATGCCGTATCGCTGGAAGACGCCCATCTGGATCGCTCCGGTTATTACGCCCTGTCGCGGGAAGGGGCGGACGGGAAGAAGGACCGCCAGCTGGATTTTTTCGGCGGATTGCGCTGGCGGTTTGAAGAACATATCGACGAAGCCCGTCGTCGGATCGACCGAATCTCGATGGTACGCACCAGTCCGGGCATCCGGCTTCGTGAGGATCACACCTGGTCGGAGGAGGAACTGAACACCTATTCCTGCCCCTGGCACCATAACCTGACCGCCGCCATCGTCTCGTTCCGCACGGCCAAGGCGCTTCGCGTCAATCCCGCGAGCCGGTTTTCGTTCGACACCTTCCGCTGGCACAACTCGGTGCCGTTCGAATGGCATTCGCAACAGCTTCTGGATTTAGGGCTGATGGAGCCCGGGCAATGGTTCTGAGGGATCAGACCGACAGGCGGCGCGACAGGAACGCCAGCACCGCCAGGAAAATCAGGCCCACCGCCGCATAGACGCCAAGAATCGCCTGGATCTCGCCCGGCGCCATCGTGCCGACCGTGCTGGCTGACGTGGAGGCAACGGCGAGACTGCCCGCAAACAGCAGCCGCCCGATCAGGCTTTGCAGCGAAAGATAGGTCGCACGAACCCCGTCGCGCAGCATCGGCTGGACGCGCGCCAGGATGAAGGGACGTGAGAAACTGTCAGGCACCATACGCAGGAAGAGAAGCCCGATAGCCAGTGCGCTGCCGGTCAGGGCCAGTCCGCCGGCGAGGCCAATCTGGATGCCGAAGGCCAGCAGCAAGATACCTCGCAGTCCAAGCCGCTCGCGCAGCCCCGGCGCGATCCACGAAGTGGCAACGGACAGGAGCATCATCAGAGAGGTCACCGCCCCGCTGACCAGCGGTGCTTCACCTGCCAGTCCGATGGCATCGAGTGCGGACAGGATGAATGGCTGCCCAAATACGAACGGCAAGTGGCTGAAGCCATACATCAGGATGGCCACGGAAGAGATCCAGATCAGCACCGGTTGCGACAGGGCCTCACGCAACGCTTCGGCGAAGGGAACCTTGTCGGGATCGGAACTGGCTCGGGAAGGTTCGGCGAAGGCAAGGGCAATGACAATGAGGGCGGCGAACGCGATCGCGTGCCCGGCAAAGGTCAGGCGCATGCCGATTAGGGCCAACGCGCCTCCGGTTATCGCCGAGAGGGCAAGGGCCGAGAAACTCGCCCGCCAGGCGCGAAGTTCGTGATGCTCCACCTCGTCCTCGCGCCCGGCTTCGGCAAGGCTCTCGTAGAGAAGCGAACTGTCAGTGCCGGACGCGAAGGCGATATGCGCCCCCATAGCGAATTGTGCCAAAGCGAAGGCCCAAAACCCCGATCCGGTGGCGAAAAGAACCGCCGAAATCAAACCCGCAACGGCACTGATGATCAGAGTCCGCCGCCGGCCCCAGCGATCGGACATATAGCCCGAGGGCACTTCAAGCACAGTCGTGGCCACGTCATAGAAGGCGTAAAGCAGGATCGCCTCGGCGGCAGAGAGCTCGGATTGGAAGAAAAGAAACCAGATAGCCTGCCAGAAAAGCAGGTTCTGGAAGAACTTGAACCACGGATAAAGTGCGATATTGCGGGCAGCCGCGTTCATTGCCCTGCGGCAGCGTCGATAGCGTCGATCTGAATGACGGCAGCCAGGACTTGCCGCAACTCATCGCGGCGGGGGTGTTCGGGATTGGCGAAGGCGAAACAGACATAATCCTCGATCAGCGCCGCCTGCTGCTCGTAACCCATTTCGTCGTAACTCTTGATCTCCGGCCCGGCAAAATACGGGTCCGCGAGTTCCATGCTCTCGGCCAGTGCGCGCCGGGCGGAATAACCCGTTGTGACGCGGTTCTGCCACTGCCAGACGTGGGCCATCTCATGCGCGAAGACCAAAGCCTGCGGGACGCGCAGCCGGCTGGGCCAGCCGAGGGCCAGGTCACTGGAATAGAGACCGTTCTCGAAGTGGATGCGGTTCTGGAAGGCGAATGCCTGCGGCGGCTGGGCGCCGCGCGGCTGGGGGGTCCGGATGCAGGCCTGCTCAGTGCCGACGACCCTGGTCACGCTGGCAACTCTTGTGTCCGGCGGGGGGGCAATGCCAAGGCCCTGGGCAACCCGTACTTCTGACGTATCGAGGGTTGGGCCAAACAGGGCCTTGGCCATCTCGTCTTCAGCCGGGGTCAGCGCGCGGCTGCAAGCGGCACAGGCCAGGAGTGCCAGGGGGGCAAATCTCCAGACAGAGATTTTCATAACTCTTTTTGAAGTCTCGCCCATCACAGCATCGAAGGAACGACCAGATCGGGCGGGCGGTGACCATCGTCGAAGGTCTTGATATTAATGATCACCCGCTCGCCCATTTCAATCCGGCCCTCGACCGTGGCCGATCCCATGTGCGGCAGAAGCACCACATTTGGCAGCTCGCGAAGCCGCGGGTTGATCTCGTGACCATGCTCGAAAACGTCAAGCCCCGCGCCCGCGATCTCTCCGGTCCGAAGCATCCTCGTCAGGGCATTTTCGTCCACGACCTCGCCGCGCGATGTGTTGACGATGACGGCGGAGGGTTTCATCAGCCGCAGCCGTCGGGCGTTCATCAAGTGAAAGGTCGAGGGCGTATGCGGGCAATTGACCGAAAGAATGTCCACTCGGCTGATCATCTGATCAAGGCTCTCCCTATAGGTGGCACCCAGTTCCTCCTCGGTCTCCGGGCGCAGGCGGCGGCGGTTGTGATACTCCACCGGCATACCAAAGGCCGAGGCGCGCCGGGCCACCGCCTGGCCGATCCGACCCATGCCGAGGATGCCGAGCCGCCTCCCGCCGAGGCGGCCGCCGAGGTTGGCCGTCGGCGCCCAGCCTTGCCAGTCTCCTTTCTGCATGATCGCCAGACCTTCGGGGATGCGCCGGGTCACCGCCAGAATCAGCGCCATTGCCATGTCGGCGGTATCCTCCGTGACCACGCCGGGTGTGTTTGAGACGTGTATCCCCCGCTGGCGGGCGGTCGCCACATCGATATGGTCCACGCCAGCGCCGAAGTTCGCGATCAGCTTCAGCCGCTCGCCTGCCTGCGCCAAAAGGGGCGCGTCGATCTGATCGGTGAGCGTCGGCACCAGCACATCGGCGGATTTCACCGCCGCCGTCAAAGCGTCCCGCGACATCGGAACATCGTCAGAATTCAGCGTCACATCAAAAAGTTCCGACAGTCGCCGCTCGACGGGTTCCGGCAGTCGTCGCGTGACAACCACACTCAGGCGCTGGTCTGTCATCTGGCCTTAACCTCCCGTCTTTTCATGGGGCCGCGTTACTGGCAAAGTGGCAAGGAACAGAAGTCGGCACAAGACGCCATTCCAACTGGCGCGAATACGGGCAATCGAATGAAAATTAAACAGGTAGCTATTGGTCTCATTTGCCTACTGATGGTCGGGCCTGCCTGGGCCGGTGATCGCGGCAAGGTCACAAACCTGCCGATCCCCAGATTTGTGTCTCTGAAGGCGGAAGAGGGTAACGTTCGGCGCGGCCCGTCCCTGTCCCACCGGATCGACTGGGTGTTCAAGCGACGTAACATGCCCTTGCAGGTTACCGGAGAGCATGGCCACTGGCGGCGCGTGCTCGACCGGGATGGACAGGGCGGTTGGGTGGATTATTCGCTTCTGTCGGGCGCGCGTCATGTGATTGTCGAAACCGATCTGACGCCCCTCAGGGTCAAGCCCGCAACACAGGCGGACGTAAACGCCTATGCCGAGGCGGGCGTGGTGGCTCGGCTCGGGTCCTGTTCGACCGACTGGTGTCGGATCAACGCAAACGGCAGCCGCGGCTGGGTCGAGAAACGTGTGATCTGGGGCGTCAGCGCGGAAGAGCTTCGCGACTAAAATAAAGGCCTTGACCTCAAGTGAGCTTGAGGAACTATCACACTTCCTGAGCTAGATCAGGAGACATAAAAATGCCCGCACAACTCGAACATGTGAACATGACCGTATCCGATCCAAAGGCCACGGCTGCCTGGATCGAACGGGTCCTTGGTTGGAAAATCCGCTGGGAAGGGCCGGGGATGGAGACGGGTTACACCGTCCACATCGGCTCGGATGACAGCTATGTCGCGCTTTTCACCTTTCCCGAAACGCCGGAACCCAAGAACTCGAGCTATCGCACCAAGGGCGGCCTGAATCACTGGGCTGTGGTCGTCGATGACCTTGATGCGGTGGAAGAGCGTGTGAAAGCGGAAGGTTTCACGCCGACCATGCATGCCGACTACGAACCGGGCCGCCGTTTCTACTTCCACGACAACGACGGAATCGAAATCGAGGTCGTCCAGTACGACTGACGAAATGAATTGCGGGGTGCCGCGACCGGGTCTATAGCGCGATTATGCCACAGATAGACTCCCTCGCGCCGCGCCCAAGCGTTGGCGGCCAAGCCCGTGCCCTGTTGGGGCTCGGGCTGCCGCTTGTGGGAAGTCATCTGGCACAGATGTCGATCGTCACCACCGACACGCTGATGATCGGTTGGTACGATGTGACGGCACTGGCGGCGCTGTCCCTCTCAGGAGGGATCTGGTTCATCTTGTTCATCCTGGGGTCGGGCTTTGCCTTCGCTGTCATGCCGGTGATGGCGGCAGCCCTTGGCCGCGATGACGAGCGCGAGGTGCGGCGCGCCACGCGCATGGGGCTCTGGCTGTCGCTGCTATATGGATTGCTGATCACGCCCGTATTCCTGTTTTTCGAGCCGATATTGCTGGCTATTGGTCAGGAACCGGACGTTTCACGGCTGGGCGGCGAATATATGATCTGGCTGGGCAGTGCGATGATCCCGGCCTTGTTGATCAATGTTCTTCGCAGCTACCTGTCGGCACTGGAACTGACGCGCATCATTCTTGGGGTGACAATCGCCACGGCAGTTCTGAATGTCGGGCTGAACTATCTGCTGATCTTCGGCAATTTCGGCGCGCCGGAATTGGGCATCCAGGGCGCCGGAGTGGCCTCGCTCGCCGGCAACGTCTTCTCTCTCTTGATGCTGTGTTATTTTTCCGTGCGCCGCCGTCCGGATCACGAATTGTTCCGCAACATTCACAAGCCCGATTGGGAATTCTTCGGCAAGATATACCGCCTGGGCTGGCCGATCGGGCTGACGATGTTTGCCGAAACCGGGCTTTTTGGAGCGTCGACCGTCATGATGGGATGGGTCGGGACAATCGCACTCGCCGCCCATGGGGTGGCCCTGCAGATCACCAGTCTGACTTTCATGGTTCACGTGGGCCTCAGCCAGGCGATCACCGTTAGGGCAGGGCGCGCCTGGGGCAAGGAAGACCGCGAGACACTCAGGGCCGCCAGTCAGGCGGCGGTGATGCTGTCGCTGGTGGCGGCAGGGGCGACTGTGATCCTCTTCCTGTCGGTGCCGGAGTTCCTGATCGGCCTTTACATCGATCCTGAAGACCCGGCCCGCCCGGCAATCCTGGCGGTCGGTGCCTCGCTTCTGGCGATGGCGGCGCTCTTCCAGCTGGTGGATTCGGGGCAGGTGATGGCCCTGGGCATGCTTCGCGGCGTTCAGGATACGCGCGTGCCGATGATCATGGCGGTAATCAGCTATTGGCTGATCGGTTTGCCCGTCAGCTATCTCTTTGGTTTCACATTCGGCCTGGAAGGCGTGGGCATCTGGCTGGGACTGACAGTCGGTTTGGCGGCGGCCTGTGTGATGATGCAGGTGCGTTTCTGGACGCGATACGCAACGCGTGTGCCGACCTGACGCTTCGTCGGGATCTTTCCCCTTCACCCATTTGCCTCCCCCGTCTACCTTCGTGAAAACGTCGGGGAGTTTGATCATGCGCTTTCAACTGCTTCTGGCGGCTTTTCTTGCCGCCGCATCGCCCGCCGCGTCCCAGTCGGTGGCGCTGCTGATCGGGAACGAGGATTACCGCTCGATCCAGGATGTTCGCCGCGGCGACAGGATCGCCGGGGCGAGTACCGCGCTTGAACGGGCAGGGATGCAGGTCGTCGCCCGCCGCGACGCCAACTTCGAAGAATTGCAATGGGCACTTGCCGAGTTTGGCCAGATGGCGGCGCAATCCGAGACGCTTGTCATCGCGCTTGCCGGGCGGTTCGTACATTCCTCGACCGAGACCTATTTCCTCCCCGTGGATGCCCAATCGGGGCCGCTTGCCACGCTGCCGGCGCGTTCGCTGCCACTGTCGACCGTAATGGCCTGGCTGGCCGCTAAACCGGGCGATGCGGTTCTGGTATTGGCAACCGAACGGGGTGCAACCGCGCCTGGTCCGTTTCTGGCCGATGGCGTGGGAACTATCGACGTCCCTCAGGGCGTAACGCTGATGGTCGGCAACTCACGCGCAGCAATCCGGTTCCTGACAGATGTTCTGCCGCGCCCGGGGCGGCCCTTTGTCGGGGCTGCGCAGCAATCCGGCCTGGCAGTCAGCGGCTATACCTCGCGGACAAATATCCTGCTGGACGCGCCCGCGGCCGCACCCACAACCGCGGATGACCGTCGCGCCGATATTCTCGCCTGGCGTCAGGCAGGGGCCCAAAACACCGTTGACGCCTATGGATCCTACCTTGAGGCCTTCCCCGAGGGCGAGTTCGTCCGCATGGCAGAGAACCGCATTCGGACCCTGACCGACACGCCGGAAGCCAGGGCCGAGCGGAGCGAACAGGTGCTGGACCTGTCACGGAACGCCCGGCGAGACATCCAGCGAGACCTGACGCTCCTTGGCTACAACACCCGCGGTATTGACGGCATCTTTGGCCGGGGAACGCGCGCTGCCATTTCCTCCTGGCAGCGCGACGAGGGGATCGCGACTAGCGGCTATGTCGACGCCGATCAGATCGCGCGGCTGAACGAGCAGGCCGAACGCCGTGCCGCCGAACTGGAAGAAGAAGCCGAACAGAGACGGCAGGAACAGCTTGTCGCTGACCTGGACTTCTGGGATCAAACCGGGGCCCGGGGCGACGAAACCGGGTTGCGGCTTTACCTGGAAAAATACCCCGACGGCGAGTTCGCCGAAGTCGCCGAGCAGCGGCTGGCCGCTATCGAGGAAGACAAGCGCCTGCGTGCCTCGAATTTCGACCGCCGTCTCTGGGACAGCGCCCGGGAGGTCGACACGATCGCGGGCTATGAAGAGTATATCCGCCGCACCAATAATGGCGGCGCCTTCAACGATGATGCCCTGGCACGGATTACCGAACTTGAGGCAGAACGCGAGGTTTCAGCCGAAGTGCAGGCCGCTCAGCGTGCGGAACAGTCGCTCAACCTGTCACCTCGCACCCGGCAGATCGTCGAAGGGCGGCTGGATGGATTGGGGCTGAAACCCGGCCCTGTCGATGGGGTCTTTGACGATGATACCCGCCGGGCGATCCGTCGCTATCAGGCCGCCCGCAATATGCGGGAAACGGGCTATCTTTCCGAGGCTGTCGTGGTGCAGCTTCTGGCCGACACCGTGCGGCAGATATTCCGGTAGGCTGGGGGAAGTTGGTTTCGCTGACTAGGTCAGCGATCCGCTGGAGATGCCAGAGGCAGGAAGAAGGCGCGAGTATCGCTACTTCTTTCCCATCTTCGTAAGCTGTTCCTGCATGGCGGAAAGCTGCGCGCGGATGTCGTCAAGGTCGCTTTGGGCTTCCTCAGTTTCCTTGGCTTCCTCTTCGGCGCCGGGTTCGAAATTGCCTGTCATCGCCTTAATGAACGCCTCCTGCTGAGCCTTCATCGCATCAAAGCCCGGCATCGCGGCCATTGGATTGGTCATGCTCTCCATCATCTTCGATTGGCCGTCGCGCAGCATCTCGAAGCTCATCGACAGGAATTCCGGCACCACCGAATGGGCCTGCGTCGTATAGGAACGCACCAGATCCGTCAGCACTTCGAGCGGCAGAACGTTTTCGCCCCGGCTTTCATGTTCGGCGATGATCTGCAGCAAATACTGGCGGGTCAGGTCGTCGCCGCTTTTCAGGTCGACGATCTGCACATCGCGACCCTCGCGAATGAAAGTCGAGATATCCTCCAGCGTTACATAGTCCGAGGTTTCGGTATTATAAAGCCGCCGGCTGGCGTAGCGTTTGATCAGAAGTGGTGCTCCAGACATTGTCGCCTCCTCGTCTGTGCCGCACTGCAGCTTACGCGGAAATCGTGCAAAATCAATGCCTTTCTGCGCAGCACAAATTTCCTCGCTGCGCAGCGAAGCGGTTCAGCGGTGCGCGAAGAACCCCGGGCCCGCCTGGGCCAGAAGGCTGGCACCCAGTTCGCGGCCCATATCGGCGCCGTCGGTGACGTCGCCGCTTCGCTCGCCGATAACCATCTCGGAACCGTCGGGGCGGAAGATCTCTCCACGCAGCCTGAGGGTGGCCCCTTCGAGTTCCGCCAGCCCGGCGATGGGTGTCTGGCACGAGCCGTCGAGCGCGGCGAGAAAGGAACGTTCGGCCGCAAGTCGGGCTTCGGTATCCGGGTCGCGGATCGCCGCCAGCAGATGGGCGGCCGAGCGATCGTCGAATCGGCACTCGATTCCGATCGCGCCCTGGGCGACTGCCGGCAGCATCTCTTCGGGCGCCAGTGGCACTGCGGCAACCTCGTCGTTCAACCCAAGGCGCCGAAGCCCGGCCATGGCCAGGAACGTGCCTGCCGCGATGCCTGCCTCAAGCTTCTTCAGCCGTGTCTGCACATTGCCGCGAAACTCAACAACTTCCAGGTCCGGTCGGCGCTGCAATACCTGGGCGCGGCGGCGCAGACTGGAGGTGCCTACAGTGGAACCCTCGCCCAGTTCGCCCAAGGCCCGGCCGTCAACCGTCACGAAGGCATCGCGTACATCTTCCCGAGGTAGGCAGGCGCCAATCCGCAGACCTTGGGGAAGTTCGACCGGCATGTCCTTCATGGAATGCACCGCCAGGTCGATCTGATCCGCGAACAGAGCTTCCTCGATTTCTTTCGTGAACAGCCCTTTGCCACCGATATCCCCAAGCGGTCGGTCCGTCACCCGGTCGCCGGTCGTCTTGATGACCACCACCTCGAAGGCATCAACGCCCAGATCAAAGGCCTGCGCCAGCCTCTCGCGGGTCTCATGCGCTTGGGCCAGCGCCAGGGGCGAGCCACGCGTACCGATGCGGCAGGGGTTCGAGGGATCGGGCATTTCCATGGATAACCGTCTAGTGAGGCGCGGCGCCCAAGACAATGCAATCTATTGACAAGACCGCCCATGATCCGCAGAGCGCTGGGCATGACCAAACCGATCCTCCGCACGCTTGCCGGCGAAATCCTCGACACACCGCCCATCTGGATGATGCGCCAGGCGGGGCGGTATCTGCCGGAATACCGGGCAACCCGCGCCCAGGCCGGGGATTTCCTTTCGCTCTGCTATACGCCTGAACTGGCGGCCGAAGTTACCCTTCAGCCGATTCGGCGCTTTGGCTTCGATGCGGCCATACTTTTCGCCGACATTCTGCTTGTGCCCCAGGCGCTTGGCGCCGATCTCTGGTTTGTCACCGGAGAAGGGCCGCGTCTTTCAACGGTCACAGAGGAGCGCGATTTTGACCGTCTGGCCCCGGCGGACGCCATTCACGACCATCTTGCGCCAGTTTACGAGACCGTACGCATCCTGAAAGGAGAGCTTCCCGACGATGTGACGCTGATCGGCTTCGCGCGCGCGCCCTGGACCGTCGCTACCTATATGATCCCCGGACGCGGCACGCCCGATCAGGGGCCGGCGCATGCACTGAAGGCAGAGAACCCGGCACTGTTCGACAGTCTGATCGATCGGATCGCGCAAGCCACGGTGCACTATCTGTCCGCGCAGATCGAGGCGGGCGCGGAAGTGGTCAAGCTGTTCGACAGTTGGGCCGGGTCGCTGACGGGCGGGGATTTCGAACGATATGCGCTGGCGCCGACAAAACACATCATCTCTGAATTGAAGGCCCGCTATCCGGCGACCCCGGTGATCGCTTTCCCACGAGAGGCCGGCGCGCGCTATCAGGGTTTTGCGCGCGCGACCGGTGCGGATTGCCTCGCTCTCGACAATTCCGTCGATGCGGCCTGGGCGGCGCGTTACCTCCAGATCGACGGCCCGGTACAGGGAAATCTGGCGCCCCACCATATGGTCACGGGCGGCGAGGCGCTGGTCGAAGAAACCCGAGCGATTTGCAGCGCCTTCTCGGGCGGCCCGCATATCTTCAACCTCGGCCACGGGATCACGCCGGATGGCGACCCGGAAAATGTTCAGAGGATGATCGACACGGTCAGGGCCAAGGGCGATTAAGCCTGCCCCGAATTACTTCCTGGGCGAGATCTGAGGGGGTGTGCCCCAATGAAACATCGTGTCGCCCCGCCAAAGGCGGGGCGTCATTTTGACAGTTTCTTCAGATGGTTAGTCGGCGGTCAGCAACGGTGGCTTCTTCTTCGAAGAAATCCGTTTGGTCTTCTGTTCGATCCGCAGATCAAGCTTGCCTTCCTTGACGCCAACTTTCACGACGCCGCCTTTGGCAAGTTTGCCGAACAGCAATTCCTCGGCCAGCGGCTTCTTGATCTCTTCCTGGATCACGCGGGCCAGAGGCCGCGCGCCCATCTTGTTGTCATAGCCTTTCTTCGCCAACCATTCTGCGGCCGGACGTGTCAATTCGATATGAACGCCGCGATCCATCAGTTGCGCCTCAAGCTGCAGTACGAATTTCTCGACCACCTGGAGGATCACTTCCTTTGGCAATGACGCGAAGGAGATCACCGCATCCAGACGGTTGCGGAACTCGGGCGAGAACATCCGATCGATAGCATCCGTATCTTCGCCTTCACGGCTGTCGCGCCCAAAGCCGATGGCGGCCTTGGCCAGATCGGCAGCACCGGCGTTCGACGTCATGATCAGGATGACATTGCGGAAATCCACCTGCCGGCCGTTGTGGTCGGTCAGTTTGCCGTGGTCCATCACCTGAAGCAGGATGTTGAACACATCCGGATGCGCTTTCTCGATCTCGTCGAGCAAGAGAACGCAATGGGGATGTTGATCCACACCATCGGTCAGCAAACCGCCCTGATCGAACCCGACATAGCCCGGTGGGGCGCCGATAAGCCGACTAACCGCATGTTTCTCCATATATTCCGACATGTCGAACCGCAGGAGTTCCACGCCAAGTGTGTCGGCCAATTGCCTTGCCACTTCCGTCTTGCCGACACCGGTGGGGCCGGCGAACAGGTAGTTGCCGATTGGTTTTTCCGGTTCCCGCAGCCCGGCGCGGGAAAGCTTGATGGCACTCGCCAGCGCTTCGATGGCCCGATCCTGCCCGAAAACCACGCGTTTCAACGAGGCCTCGAGATCTTTCAGAACCGCAGCATCGTCTTTCGAGACGTTCTTCGGCGGTATCCGCGCGATTTTGGCCACCACATTCTCGATCTGCGAGACATCGATGGTCTTCTTGCGCTTCTTCAGCTCCACCAGATGCTGGGCGGCGCCGGCTTCGTCGATCACATCGATGGCCTTATCAGGCAACTTTCGATCATTGATATAGCGCGCCGAAAGCTCAACCGCTGTGCGCACCGCATCATCGGTATATTTCACCGCGTGGTGGTCTTCGAAATAGGGCTTCAGGCCCAGCAGGATCTGCACCGAGTCCTCTACCGAAGGCTCGATCACGTCGATCTTCTGGAAACGACGGGAAAGCGCCCTGTCTTTCTCGAAGTGCTGGCGAAACTCCTTGTAAGTGGTCGATCCCATGCAACGGAGCTTGCCGCCCTGAAGCGCGGGTTTCAGCAGGTTCGAAGCATCCATGGCGCCGCCTGATGTGGCACCGGCACCGATCACCGTATGGATCTCGTCGATGAAGAGAATGGCGTCGGGATGCTCTTCCAGCTCGGTCACAACCGCCTTCAGCCGTTCCTCGAAATCACCGCGATACCGCGTTCCGGCCAGCAATGCGCCCATGTCGAGCGAAAAGATCGTCGCGCCCTGAAGAACCTCAGGCGTGTCTTTTTCGACGATTTTCTTGGCTAGGCCTTCGGCAATCGCCGTTTTGCCCACACCCGGATCGCCTACGAGCAGCGGGTTGTTTTTCCTGCGGCGGCAAAGCACCTGCACGCAGCGCTCGACTTCATGCTCGCGCCCGATCAGCGGGTCCACATCGCCGCGCTCGGCCTTGGTGTTCAGATCGACGCAATATTTGGAAAGAGCGGATTCCTTGGCTTCCTCTTCCGAAGACACGGCCTGCGCCGCTTCCTCTTCCTCGAACTCGCTGGCGCCGGTCACCGGCCGGGTTTCGCCAAAAGACGGGTCTTTCGCGACACCATGGGCGATAAAGTTCACCGCGTCATAACGGGTCATGTCCTGGGACTGGAGGAAATAGGCGGCATTCGATTCGCGTTCGGCGAAGATCGCCACCAGAACGTTGGCGCCCGTCACCTCGGTCCGGCCCGAGGATTGCACGTGGATCGCGGCGCGCTGAATCACCCGCTGGAACGCAGCGGTGGGCACGGCTTCAGACCCGTCAATCTCGGTCACTAGGGTCGACAGATCTTCATCAATGAAATCGTTGAGGGTCTTGCGCAGCTCTTCCAGGTCAACAGAACAGGCCTGCATAACCTTGGCCGCGTCAGGCTCGTCGATCAGCGCCAGCAGCAAATGCTCCAGCGTGGCGAGTTCGTGACGCCGCGAATTGGCAATCGCCAGCGCCGCGTGGATGGCATCTTCCAACGTCTTCGAAAAACTAGGCACGCTCACAAGCTCCTTCACCAGGGGTCTGCGGGGGACCTTCCCTCACACACCGTGACCTCATAGTCTTAGAGTTCGGTTAGAATCCCGAACCTTCAAGAGTTTTTTCTTCACAAGGCGTCACATTTTTCCGCTCTGCGGTATCTTGCCGTGGATTTTGACGCAAATTGTGGCGATATCAGAACGAATCCTTGCGGCGGCGAATTTCGCCAAAGACTGTTGCATCGCTCTCACCGCTCATATTTAGGGCAGATTTCACCTCTGCCAAGCCCGCGCGCAGAAAGGGATTGGTCGCCAGTTCTACCGAAAGCTGCGACGGCACGGTTGGCTCGCCTTTGCGCCGCGCCTCGCTGATCCGGTCGACGCGATCCCGCAGGGCCGGGTTTTCGGGTTCGATCGTCAGGGCGAACCGGGCGTTGGTCTCGGTATATTCGTGACCCGAACAGATGGTGGTCTCGGGCGGAAGCGCGGCGAGCTTGGACAGACTTTCCCACATCTGCGGCATGGTTCCCTCGAATACCCGACCGCAGCCAAGTGCCATCAGGCTGTCGGCGGTGAAAGCGGTGGCTGCGGCAGGCAGGTAATAGGCAATGTGACCGACGGTATGTCCCGATACATCCATGACCTGCACCTCGGATCCCAGAAGTTCGAAGGACTCGCCGTCACCGACCTCAAGATCAAGCGCAGGCAAGCGGTGTGCATCCGCTGCCCCGCCGATCACACGGGCCGGGCCGACGGCATCCTGAAGCGCGCCCAAACCTTGAATATGATCGGCGTGGTGATGGGTGATCAGAATATCGGTTACCGTCAGGCCTCGATCCCGTATGGCCGCGATAAGCGGCGCGGCTTCGGGAATGTCCACCACGGCCGCCTGATCCCCGTTCACGATCAGAAAGGCGTAATTGTCCGAAAGGCAAGGGACGGTGACGATTTCGAAAGACATGGGCTTACCCCGTTTCTGGCGCTATGCTCACCTTAACTGTCGGACAATGAGCGCCGGAGAGCAATGCACCTCGACGTGCTCGATCTCAGAACTTTCTATTACCGGACCAAACTGGGCCGCACCGCTCAGCGTGCGATCCGCGGGCAGGTGGAAGAACTCTGGCCCGAAACGCGCGGTATGAATGTTCTGGGCTTCGGCTTCGCCGTGCCGCTTCTCAGGCCCTATCTGACCGAAGCCCGGCGGGTCATCGCGCTCATGCCGGGGCCCCAGGGTGTCATGCCCTGGCCCGCGGGCCTGGCCAATGTGTCGGTGCTATGCGGTGAAACGCTCTGGCCGGTGGAATCGGATTCGGTCGACCGGCTGATCGTAATGCATGGGCTGGAAGTCAGCGATCACCCCATTGCGCTGCTCGACGAATGTTACCGCGTGCTGGCGCCCGAGGGTCGGGGCATCTTCATCGTGCCCAACCGTGCGGGGCTCTGGTCACGCCGGGACGCGACTCCCTTCGGCTTTGGCCGCCCTTATTCGCTGGGGCAGTTGGAGGCCAAGCTGGCGGCCATCGGTCTCCGCCCCGAGCGCCACGTGGCCACGCTGTTCCATCCGCCGAGCGAGAAGAATTTCTGGCTGAAAACCAGTACGATGTGGGAAAGGATCGGTCGCCGTGTGTCCAACCGTTTCGCCGGGGGCGTGCTGTTGGTCGAGGTTACCAAACAGATACCCGCCCCGCCCCGCACCGGTCTGCCCGAGGCGATCAGACGGCCCCTGAGAGTGCTGGACGGCATCGCCTCGCCCGAGCCGAAACCGATCTGATCCGGTCTGCGCTTCCTTTTGTTTGGTCAGGGAACTAGTCGCTCCAGCCATCTTGAAATGACGTCCTCCAGCTCGCGGATCGCCCGGTCTGGCGCCTCGTCGGCGGGAAGGTCGCCGGAGGCGATCACCCGCACGCCCGCAACCGGGGTCTGCCAGCGCTGACAGTTTATCCAGGTGAAAGAGCCATTCGGCAGGAAACAGTGCCAGCCGTCCGAAACCGTGCCCGACCAGCGGATATCGTCGCGGGTCTCGTCACCGAACCAGGGCACCGGACGAAACGGATCGTCCTTGCTTACACGCTCGATACGGAATTCCGAAGTGTCAGTGGTGATGCAGGGCTGACCAGCCCGGCAGCTTGTCAGCCTGACCCCTACCGCACCCAGCGTCATTTCATGCGGCTCAACGGGAACCTCGCCGTTCCCCGTCAGGCGGCAAAGCTGAGCGGTTTCATCCTTGCGGCTGCTGTCCCGGCTGTAAAAAACCCAGTCTTCCCCCGAACCGCCCGGTTGCCAGGCCAACCGGGCACCATCGTCCGGCGTGATGCGGAACTCTGCCTCGCGGATCGCCACCGTGACCCCCTGAAGACAAGTCTCTGGGACGATCTGCCGCTCGATCCGCCAGCCGGAAAATCCCACGGCTGGCACGAGGCAAAGGATCACGGCAGCCCATAGGTTCACCGGCATTAGCCGTCTGACGACCCGAACGATCCAGCCCCAAAGCTCTCCCAATAGCCAGGCGGCAAGAAACAGCGCTCCCACCAGCGGCGCGCCAAGCTGGCGAACATAAACATCCTCCGAGGCCAGCATTTCTCGCAGAAAGACCAGGTAAAGAATCACCGCCGACCCGGCCAGCAGCAAGGCCCCCCAACGTCGCCGAAGCACGCCGGTCGCCGCCCCGGCCAGGAACGGTGCGGACAGGGTCAGGGCGGCAATGGCGGTCTGGCTCAGGGGGAACATGCGCGTGAGGATTGCAAAAGCCGGGACACAACTCAACCGGCCAACAATCGTCCCTGTACTTCATATTTCCCGAAAATACGCTGGGAGGGGTCCGGGGAGGGCAAAGCCCTCCCCGGTGGATCGACGCGCGTCAACGCGGCGAAAATCTCAGAGTTTCAGTTTGAAAAGCGCGAAACCGTCCGCCCCGTCGCCGGCAGGCGCAATATCAGCGCCCTTCACGTCGTCCACATAGTCCGCGGCCTTGGGCCCGGTCTCGAACAGAACCTCGGTGCCCGGCATGGGCGCGAAGCTCCAGTTGGCGTCCGCCGAGGGCTGGATGGTGCCCTGTTCGACGATATAGCGCACGATCACATCACGGTTGGTGTCCGGCGCCTCGAATATGACCGTCGAGCCATCGGCGCCCGGGAAGGACCCGCCACCGGACGCGCGGTAATTATTGGTGGCAATGACGAATTCCATGTCATCGGTCACCGGCGCGCCGTTGAACGTCAGGTTCTTGATGCGGTTGGCATCCGGGTTCTCCAACTCGCCCTTGGGCCCGAACTTCGAAGGTTCGGACAGGTCGATCTGATAGCTCACCCCGTCGATCACATCGAAGTTGTAGGATGGGAAGGACGGGTTCAGAAGCAACTCGTCGGTTGATCCCGGCGCCACTTGGTTGAACATGCCCGCTGACCGTTCCAGCCAGTCCTTCACCTCTTTGCCGCTCACCTTAACGGCGCGCACGGTGTTGGGATAAAGGTAAAGATCGGCGACATTCTTGATCGCCACATCACCAGCCGGCACGTCGGTGTAATACTCCGGCCCGCCCCGGCCCCCGGCCTTGAAGGGGGCGGCCGCCGAAAGGATCGGCAAACTGGCATATTCGGTGCCCGCCAGCATCTCGCCCACGTACCATTTCTGCGCGATCGAGACGATCTGCACGCTGGGATCATCGGCCACCAGTGCGAAATAGCTGTGCAGGGGCGCCGCCGTCTTGCCGACCGCGCGGCGCACATAGGCGAGCGTCTCTTCGTGGTCCGTCGCCGTGGCATCAAGCACCGACTGCTGGCTTTCCACCAGCGCGGAGACCGAGCGATCCTCGTTCCGCTTGGAAATCGGCCGGGTCTCCACGCTCGTGGTGACCACCTGCCACTCGTTGCCGTCCCGCTCGAGCATCAGGTCAATGACACCCAGGTGCGAGCCCCAGAAGCCACCCATGGTGGCGGGCTTGCCGTGAATCGTGCCTTTCTCGGCATCCACGGCCTCAAAATCCGCGTAACGCGGCGACGGGAAGACAAGATGGCTGTGTCCGGTCATCAGTGCGTCGATCCCGTCAACGGCGGCCAGCGGCACCGAGGCGTTCTCCATACCCTCGGTTTCTTCTGCCGAGCCGATGCCCGAATGCGACAGCGCGATGATGATATCGGCGCCTTCTTCCCGCATCTGAGGCACATAGGCGCGCGCGGTCGCCAGAATATCGCGTGCGGTCACATTGCCTTCCAGGTGCTTCCGGTCCCAGTTCATGATCTGCGGCGGCACGAAGCCGATGAGCCCCACCTTGATGGGATGCGTTTCGCCCGCACCGTCCGTCAGCTGACGCTCGAGGATGACATAAGGTTCGATCAGTGTCGTATCCTTGGTGGGGTCGGCACCTTCCGACTTTGCCACGTTGGCGCTGACTATCGGGAAGTCGGCCCCGGCCAGGGATTTCATCAGGAAATCAAGGCCATAGTTGAACTCGTGGTTGCCCAGTGTCGACGCGTCGAAGCCAACCGTGTTCATCGCGGTGATGATCGGGTGCATGTCGCCTTCCTTCATGCCCCGCTCGTAGGCGATGTAATCGCCCATGGGGTTGCCCTGCAGGAAGTCGCCGTTGTCGAGCAGAAGTGAATTGGTCGCTTCGGCGCGGATATCGGCGATATGGGCAGCAGTACGCGCCAGACCGACGGTGTCACGCGGCCGGTCGGCGTAATAATCATAGGGCCAGACATGGACGTGGAGGTCGGTTGTCTCCATCAGGCGCAGGTGCGCCTGCCCGGCAGCGGCCTGCACCGAGAACGGGTGAAGCGCGGCGAGCGAAGCGCCGGCGGCGGTGGTGGCAAGGAATGAACGGCGGCTCATGGCCGATCCTGGAATTCGCGGCATGACAGTCTCCCTGAAAATGTAATCTGATTATCCGATGGAAGCATGAAACCTGCACGACGACTAGGAAATTTCCGCAGGAAATTTTCACGACAGAGTCTGGGGGCGCAACTCCCCATTATTGGGGAAGAATATCGCATTTGATTCATCGCCGGGCGCGTGGCACACCTCTGCCAGAGGCGAGAGGGGCGAATGAAGCGCGCAGAATCAGTGACTTTCGGCGGGTCCGGCATGGACCGGGCTGCCCATCTTAGGGGCGACGCCGGGAAAGTTGCCGAACTGCTGGAATGGGGTCAGGTACTGCCCATGTGGCGGGGCAAACCCCTGCTGGATGTTGAAAGCCGCGCGCCCATGTTCCTGGAGGCAAGCCATGATGCCTTTGCCGACTCGGAACCGCCTGTATTTCTGGGGTTCGACAGTGGTGTGCCCAGCTTTGCCCGCGATATCTCAAGCTGGCAACCCGGGGACGATACGGAAACCGTGGGGGCGTTCACCGACCCATCCGAGCAGCACCATCCGAAGCTGCCCGCAAGCCAGATATTTGCGGAACTCCGCGCCAACATGACCCATCTGACTCCGCGCGCTGCCGAAATGGTCGCCACGGGCAAGGCCATTCTGGAATGGCACCGTTCGCATCAGTATTGCGCCAAATGCGGCGAGAAAAGCGTCATGGCACAGGCGGGCTGGCAACGCGACTGCCCGGCCTGCGATGCCCATCATTTCCCGCGCACCGATCCGGTGGTGATCATGCTGATCACAAGGGGAAATTCCGTCCTTATGGGGCGTTCGCATTTTTGGCCCGAAGGCATGTACTCGCTCTTGGCGGGCTTCGTTGAACCGGGTGAGACCATCGAAGCCGCCGTGCGCCGCGAAACCTTCGAAGAGGCCGGCATCCGCGTTGGCGAGGTCACCTACCTTTCTTCCCAGCCCTGGCCATTCCCGAACTCGCTGATGTTCGGCTGCCAGGGCGCTGCGACTACCGCTGACATCAAGATCGAACCCGAAGAGATCGAGGATGCCTGCTGGGTCACCCGGGAAGACATGATGCAGGCCGTCAGCGGCGAACTGGACGGTATGAAACCGGCCCGGAAAGGATCGATCGCCCGCTTCCTGATCGAAAACTGGCTTGCCGACACGCTCGACTAAGGGCAGGTCTAAGGCATGAAGCTGTCGACCCGCGAAGACATCGAAGCCCCGATCGACACTGTCTATCAGGCCGTGACCGATTTCGACGGGTTCGAGCGGCAGCTTTTGAGGCGCGGCGTCGATGTGACACGTGACGAGACCCAGCCACTCGACGTGCCCGGTGTCTGCTGGAATGCAGAGTTCGACTGGCGGGGCCGGCGCCAGGATCTGACTGCCGAACTTGTATCGATCGACAAGGACCAGGGGTTTGCCATCGAAAGCAAAACCGGCGGCATCGTCTGCATGGGCGTTGTCGATCTGGTGGCCTTGTCGAAATCGCGCACGCGGATGTTTGTATCGCTCGACCTCAGGCCCACGACCTTGTCGTCGCGCCTGCTGATCCAGTCGTTCAAGCTGGCCAAGGGTTCCATCACGAAGCGGTTCAAGAAACGGGTCTCGGACTTCGCGGCGGGACTTAAGGATTGAACTGTCGTGTCCCGGACTTGATCCGGGACCTCTGCTCAGAGCCAATCGTAGTGCGAACCCATGGCACGGAACAAAGGCCGAAGGCCGCCGTGCCAGCGCCGGTCCGGCCGCACCGGCCGGCGCTTCTTGGACGATAGAGCACCGCTTATAGGGGAAGATGACTTTACGACCATAAAGCGCCGCAGCGGATGGCGAAAAGCGCCGTCCGCCGGACCGGCGCTGGCACGGCTCTACGAACATTCCACAAGGTCCCGGATCAAGTCCGGGACACGGATACCTGTTAGCGGGCCTTATGTTGGACGAAGCCGGTATCGCTTTGCCAGCGAGGCGATGCTGATCAATAGGCGCGCGAGCGAAACCGGTCCATGGCATAGATCAGAAGGGGCGACAGGAAGGTCGCGGCCATCGCGCCGATTAGGGCGATCAGGTAAATCACGCCGATGATCTCGCTCAGCGTTTCCCACTCGACCGTCTTGAGTTTCGAGAAGACCCCAAGTGCCAGGGCACTGATCCAGCCTGCGCCCGAAAGCCCGGCCAAGGCCGCCAGTCGCCCGCGCTCGGACAGGGGAATGGCTCCGAACCGCGCGCCATGCCAGCGGTCGAGCGCCTCGAGCCCGATGCGGCCGATCATGATGGCGTTGACGGTCAGAAGCGTGACAATCCCCAGCTTGGCCATCAGCTTGGGCGAGAAATTCTCGGGATCGAAGCCGGTGCGGAGCCAGAGCAGCACCAGACCGCTCGCCCAGAAAAGCGCCAACCCGATTGCCACCATGCGGTGATAACGGTGCAGCGTCTCGACCTCGCGGGCATCCAAGGGGCGGACCATGAGCCGCGCGGCGCTGAGATCGGCCATAATCGCAACGCCAAAGCCCATGGCCAGCCCCAGTAGGTGCACGGCGCGCGCGGCGTCGTTGAGCATCGTCAGGTCCATCGCTCTTCCCAAGACTTGTTATTCTCTGTCCGATGCTTGGCGGGAAATGTGGCCTTCTTTGGCCGGCATTGTGACGGACGGGCGGCGTTCGCCAATCTTTGCTGGGGTTTTCTGGAAACGCTTTGTGTCCAAAACTGTGCGGTAGCTAAGAACAAAGGGTCGCGCCCGATCGCTGTTGGAGCGCCATTGGCGCAAGCCACAATGGCGACGCGTGCACGCGCTACGTCCACACAGGGTCGGGCGCGGCTCTATTCGCTGCCGTTCTGACGGCTGAGCAAAGGTCTCTGCAGAGACGGTATTCGTCGGGCGAAACGTCCACCGAACATTTCGTCTCAGTGCCGCCGACCCAGACAAGGCGAGCGGCGCATCTCCCTAATGCGTGCTGGCGCCGCCTACCATCATTCGCTATGATTTATCCACAGACCCGAAAACGGGCAGACAGGCAGACGAGCAGGTCGCATGACAGAGATGGTTTACGGCTCGGTTTCCCGGGGCGAGGGCGAGCCGATTCTGCCACGCTGGTGGCGCACGGTCGACAAATGGTCGATCAGTGCCGTTTTGGCGCTATTCGGCATTGGCCTTCTTTTGGGTCTTGCCGCCTCGCCCCCTTTGGCCGAGCGCAACGGGCTGTCGGCCTTCTACTATGTCGAGCGGCAGGTGTTCTTCGGCAGCATGGCGTTGATCGCCATGTTTGCGGCTACCCTGATGTCGCCCCGGACCGTGCGGCGGCTGGCGGTGATCGGCTTTATCCTGAGTTTCATCGCGCTTGCCCTGTTGCCCTTTCTGGGCACCGATTTCGGCAAGGGTGCGGTGCGTTGGTATTCCTTGGGCTTTGGATCATTTCAGCCATCGGAGTTTCTGAAGCCCGGTTTCATCGTGCTGGTCGGATGGCTGATCGCGGCGTCGAATGACGTTGCCGGACCGCCCGGCAAGACATATTCCTTCGGGTTGGCCTTGGTCATTGTCGCGCTTTTGGCGCTGCAGCCGGATTTCGGCCAGGCGTGCCTGATCCTTTTTGCCTGGGGTGTCATGTACTTCGTGGGTGGTGCGCCGTTCCTTGTGCTGGCCGGAATTGCCGGACTGGCGACGCTGGGCGGTGCCTTCGCCTATCAGCACTCCGAGCACTTTGCCCGGCGGATCGACGGGTTTCTTTCAGCCGAGGTCGACCCCACCACGCAGCTTGGCTATGCCGCCAATGCGATCCGCGAGGGCGGTTTCTTCGGCGTCGGCGTGGGCGAAGGGACGGTGAAATGGTCGCTGCCGGATGCGCATACGGACTTCATCATCGCGGTCGCGGCCGAGGAATACGGCCTCCTCCTCGTTCTCGCGATCATCCTCCTTTATGCGGTTATCGTGCTCCGCTCGCTCTTCCGGCTGATGCGCGAGCGTGACCCGTTCATCCGGTTGGCGGGCACCGGGCTGGTCTGCACCTTTGCCATGCAGGCGATGATCAACATAAGCGTTGCCGTCAGGCTTCTGCCTGCCAAGGGCATGACGCTCCCTTTTGTCAGCTATGGCGGCTCGTCACTTGTGGCTGGCGGGATCATGGTGGGCATGCTTTTGGCGTTTACCCGCGTCCGCCCACAGGGAGAGATCCGCGATTATCTGGTCCGGGGCGACAAAGCATTATGACCGGCCATCTCATCATCGCGGCAGGCGGCACGGGCGGGCACATGTTTCCCGCCCAGGCTCTGGCCGAGGTGATGTTGGCGCGCGGCTGGAAAGTTACCTTATCCACCGACGTGCGCGGCGCCCGCTATGCGGACGGTTTCCCTGAAGGCGTCACCATTCGCCGCGTGGCCAGTGCGACCTTTGCGCGAGGCGGCATTCTCGGGCGTATCGCGGCGCCTTTTGTTATCGGCGGCGGCGTAGTGACGGCGCTGATCCGCTTCCTGACCGATCGTCCAACCGTGGTGGCGGGCTTTGGGGGTTATCCCTCGATCCCCGCGCTCGCCGCCGCATGGACCTTGCGCCTGCCACGTATGATCCACGAACAGAACGGGGTGCCGGGGCGGGTCAACAGGCTTTTCGCGCCCCGGGTCAACTTGGTGGCCTGCGGGATTTGGCCCACCAGCCTGCCCGCGGGTGTCGAGGCGGTGCATACGGGCAATCCCGTTCGTTCCCAGGTGCGAGAGGCTGCGGGCGCGCCCTATGCGGCTCCCGACAGTGAGGCTGCGTTGAACATTCTGGTCATTGGCGGCAGTCAGGGAGCGCGCGTGCTGTCGGACGTGGTGCCCGAGGCGATCGCCAGGCTGAACGGGCTCACCTCGCGGGTTTCCGTCGTCCATCAGGCGCGGCCCGAAGACGAAGCGCGGGTGCGCGCGCGATACGAGAGTGCCGATATCAAAGCTGAAGTGGCTCCATTCTTTGGCGATATCGCCGAGCGCATCAGGACAGCGCATCTGGTCATCAGCCGCTCAGGGGCGTCCTCGGTCGCCGACATCAGCGTCATCGGCCGCCCCTCGATCCTGATCCCCTACGCGGCGGCGACCGGGGATCACCAAACAGCGAATGCCCGTGGGCTGATTGATGCCGATGCCGCGATACTCGTCCCCGAAACCGCCCTTGACCCTGCCTCTTTGGCAGAGCAAATGATGGCGATCCTCACCAACCCCGGGGCAGCCAAGCGAATGCGCGACAATGCGCTGGCGCAGGGCAAACCCGACGCCGCCGAACGGCTGGCCGCCCTAATCGAGCAACTAGGCAGGAGAGCGACATGAACGCCGCTGCAGCGACCAAACTTCCCACGGAAATGGGCCCGATCCACTTTGTCGGCATCGGCGGCATCGGCATGTCGGGCATTGCCGAAGTGCTGATCCACGCCGGTTACACGGTGCAGGGGTCGGACCTGAAGTCCACCAAGATCACCGACCGTCTCGCCGCCCTTGGTGCCCGGATATTCGAGGGCCAGGCGGCGAAGAACCTGGAAGATGCCGAAGTGATCGTCATTTCTTCGGCGATCAAAAAGGGCAACCCGGAGCTGGACGAGGCGCGGCGCCTGGGCTTGCCCGTGGTGCGCCGGGCCGAGATGCTGGCGGAACTGATGCGGCTTCGCTCGAACATCGCGGTGGCGGGCACCCACGGCAAGACGACGACGACGACCATGGTCGCCGCGCTTCTGGATGCGGGCGACCTTGATCCGACGGTGATCAACGGCGGCATCATCCATGCCTATGATTCAAACGCGCGGGTCGGCGCGGGCGAATGGATGGTGGTGGAAGCTGATGAATCGGACGGCACCTTCAACCGGCTGCCCGCCACCGTTGCCATCGTTACCAATATCGACCCTGAACACATGGAACACTGGGGTACCATCGAGAGACTGCGGCAGGGCTTCGACGACTTCGTCTCGAACATTCCGTTCTACGGGCTGGCGGTGCTCTGTACCGACCACCCCGAGGTGCAGGCTTTGGTGGGCCGCGTCACTGACCGGCGCGTCGCGACCTTCGGCTTCAACGCACAGGCAGACGTGCGGGCCGTGAACCTGACCTATTCGGGAGGGGTTGCGCATTTCGACATCGAGATCGCGGATGGCCCGGTGATCGAAGGATGCACGCTGCCGATGCCCGGCGATCACAATGTTTCCAACGCTTTGGCGGCAGTCGCCGTGGCCCGGCATTTGGGCATGAAAGGCTCGGAAATCCGCGAGGCGTTGGCGAGTTTCAAGGGTGTCAACCGGCGCTTCACAAAGGTCGGCGAGGTGAACGGCGTAACCATTATCGACGATTACGGCCACCACCCGGTGGAAATCGCGGCCGTGCTGAAGGCCGCACGGCAAGCGGTCTCGGACAATGAAAACGCGCGGGTGATCGCGGTGCACCAACCGCACCGGTACACCCGCCTTTCGTCCTTGTTCGACGACTTCTGCACTTGCTTCAACGACGCTGATCTGGTGGGGATCGCTGAAGTCTTCGCCGCCGGCGAAGAGCCCATCAAAGGCGCCAGCCGTGACGATCTTGTCGCTGGCCTGATTCGCCACGGCCACCGCGACGCCCGGGCCATCGCCAGTGAGGACGCGCTGGAACAACTTGTCCGGACCGAGGCCCGACCGGGCGATATCGTGGTCTGCCTCGGAGCGGGCACGATCAGTGCCTGGGCCAATGCACTGCCCGAGAGGCTTTTGCGCAGCGCTGCGTGAAGGTTTCGTCTGCTTCGCAGCCGATCAGCCGGGGGGCTCCGCCCCCCGGACCCCCCGAAGTATTTGCAACAGGAAGAAATCAGCGGCGGTTAACTCAAACGCAACGGAATTGGTTCAAATTGTATGTGCGGTACAGGCGGAAGCGCCGATGACCGCACAGGGAGAAGACAATGTCTTCTCGAAAGGACGCTCTTTGATGGGCGTCCTTTCTTTTGATCTTCTTCCTGTTGTAAATACTTCGGGGTGAGGCCGAAGGCCGAGGGGCAGGGCCCCTTTGCGCCGCCTTTGGCGGCGCGGATCGACGCCGGAGGCGGCGAAACTCAGATCAGTCCTTCGCCACGGAACAAGTCTTTAAGGCTCGCTTCGGGCCGCGCGCCATAGTGGCTGATCACTTCGGCCGCCGCCGCGCAGCCCATGCGCCCGGCGATTTCCAGTGACTGCCCGGTGGCATAGCCATAAAGGAAACCGGCGGCGAATTGATCGCCTGCCCCGGTCGCATCAACGGGTACGATCCGCTTGACCGGCACGCGCGCCGTTTCCGCGCCGCGCACCAGGATCACGTCTTCGCCCGAGCGGGTGCAGACCACCAGTCCGGACTCGGCGGCGGCTTGTTCGAGAGCTGCCGAAAGGTCTGTCTGATAAAGCGATTCCCATTCGTGTTCGTTCCCGATCACATAGTCCAGTTCGCGGACCAGACGGCGGAAGCTGTCGCGGTGCCGGTCGACGCAGAAAGGGTCGGAAAGCGCGATCCCAGCCCGTCCCCCTGCGTCGCGGCAGAGACGGGCGGCGCGTTCGAAGGCCTCCATGCCCTTGGGTTTGTCGTAAAGGAAGCCTTCAAGGAACAGAATCTGCGTGTTGCCCGCAACGTCATCCGACACGTC
>CAJICO010000165.1_pt1 | contig 29855 bp, 27 predicted proteins | sample 9199701 | NCBI WGS metagenome assembly CAJICO01 (sample SAMEA7708339, study PRJEB35096) | sediment metagenome | biome: marine neritic benthic zone biome [ENVO:01000025]; feature: sediment [ENVO:00002007]; material: shallow marine sediment [ENVO:03000034] sea grass bed [ENVO_01000059] ... | reverse complement strand
GCAGCGATCCGTTTTTGCCAAACCTGGCAGGCGGTCGCTATCTCAAACTTGTCGGTACCAACCATATCATTCATCGCGAGACCCTTGCAGCGCTTGGTGGGTTTGACGAGTCCTACCGCTTCTTTCTCGATGACACCGACTTGTCGATTCGCCTGAAAAACGCCGGCCATCGCGCGGCAGTTGTGCCGCTTGCGCAGGTACACCACTCGTTCTCTGCCTCGGCGCGGAGAACGTCCCGGCGCGCGCCGTTAGACCTTTTTGATATCGGCCGAAGTGCTGCAATCTTCTTTCGGAAACAGGGTTCGGACAAACTGAATGAACTCTTCAGTCGTGCTGAACGGCGGGAAAGAAACCGGCTGACCAGACATCTTGTCGCGGGCACCTGCGAACCGCGTGATTTTGTCAATCTGCTGAACACGCACCGGTCCGGGTGGGACGCGGGATTGCAGGAAGAGCTTGCGAAGATCGAGCCGATTTCGCTGAATACTGTTGATTTTAATAGATTTTCCAAGGCTCCGAGTGAGCATCAAATCCTCTCTTCAAGACTACTGAAGCGGCGACAGGTTAAGAAGGCCGCAAGCACGCTTGCTCGCCAGGGAAAGCGTGTAAGTGTTTTTAGTTTTTCTTTAACTCCGGTTCGACATCACGTGCGGTATAAGAGTGCTGGATACTGGCTTCAAACCGGTGGTCAGTTTGGTCGCTCTGACCGTTTCGAACCCTTGCTGAGGTGGTGCCGATTTGCCCAGCGCGAAAAAGATGAACGTCTGCGCGTTGCAAATGTTCGCGGAATCTAAGAGACTTGCTCTCGGTGCGGGGCTTGAACGCATCATGTATGAGTGACCGATACAGTGAGGTACATAATGAAGCGCAAGGTTACGAAGGCAATTTTTCCCGTTGCCGGACTTGGTACCCGTTTCCTGCCAGCCACAAAATCTATCCCAAAGGAGATTATGACGCTCGTCGACCGTCCGTTGATTCAGTATGCAATCGACGAGGCGCGCGCAGCCGGAATTAAGGAATTTATCTTTGTGACTTCCCGCGGGAAGTCTGCGCTTGAAGACTATTTTGACATAGCTCCCGAGCTTGAAAACGAACTCCGCAGGAAGGAGAAGCATCAGTTTCTCGACGTCCTGCAGACGACCAATATGGATTCCGGTGCCATCGCCTATATCCGCCAGCATAAGCCCATGGGACTTGGGCATGCGGTTTGGTGTGCCCGCAGACTGGTCGGAAACGAACCGTTCGCGGTCATATTGCCAGACGATGTTATTGCTGCGGAAAACCCGTGTCTCGCGCAGATGGTAGAAGCTTACAGCGAAACCGGCGGGTCGATGGTCGCCGCCATGCGGGTGCCGGAAGAAAAGGTATCAAGCTACGGCATCCTGGATGTGGACGAGGAATTGCGCGGTGGCTTGCTCAAGCTCCGCGGCATGGTGGAGAAACCTTCGAAGGAACTTGCGCCTTCCAATCTGGCCGTCATCGGGCGGTATATTCTGACACCGACGATTTTCGACTACCTGAACGAACGGAAGAGCGGAGCGGGAGGTGAGATTCAGCTTACCGATGCGATCGCCGCGGAAATCAGCAGAAATCATTCGGTACACGGCTTCCAGTTTGAAGGTCAGCGTTTCGACTGTGGATCAAAGGCTGGTTACCTTCAGGCAACAGTCAGCTTTGCGTTGAGCCGAGAGGATCTACAGAAAGAATTTTTCAGCTATCTAACAGATGTGGTTTCGCTGGCGCGCGCGGCAGAGTAAGACTAGAGGTCAGAGCAGAAAAGGCTAACGAGCAAAGATCTTGGCTACCCCCGTTCTTGATCTGAGCAGGACATTCTCCAGGCTTGGCCGCGCCGTTGCGACCGGCATCGATCGGGTTGAGCGGTCGTATCTGGACGAGATCATCCGCCGAGAGGGTTGGGGGATCATCAGAACACCGCGCGGATTTCTGCTGTTCGAGCCAGACCGATTGAGGCGGCTGCCCGAATACCTTGAGCGTGCCGATCTGGATGGCGCCGATCAGGCCTCGACCATACGGGCCATTGCCTCTGCACGAATGTCGTCGCTTTCGATCCGCAAGATCATGTGGCGCATGCCGAATGGCTTGGCCTATGTCAATGTCGGGCATACCAACCTGAACCCGGCGACCATGCGGGCAATGATGGAGATGCCGGATCACACCAAGATCGTTCTGATCCACGACACCATTCCCATCGATCATCCCAGCTTTCAGACCGAAGCAGCCCGTGCGAAATTCGTCGAACGGCTGACCACGGTTGTAAACTTTGCGCATTATATCATCGTGCCCTCTGACGAGGTGCGAGAAAACGTTGAAAAGCGGATGGTGGGGACAGGACACAGGGTGCCGGTGATCGTCTCTCCCCTGGGTGTCGATCTGGGCCCAATTCCGGTGGACCGGATAACGTCAGAAAAGCCATACTTCGTCGCCCTCGGCACCATTGAACCACGCAAGAACCACTCGCTTTTGCTGGATATCTGGGAGCGGATGAACCGCAAGATGGACGAGAACCGAATTCCGGAACTCAGGATCATCGGGACACGCGGATGGGCCAACGAAGACGTTTTCCGCCGCCTCGACAACTCTCCCATGATGGGGCGCACGGTGTTCGAACTGGGGCCTCTGTCCGATCGCGAAATGAAACGTCAGCTTGCCGGGGCAACCGGTTTGCTGTTTCCCAGCCAGGCCGAAGGGTTTGGATTTCCGCCGTTTGAGGCCGCAACATTCGGCGTGCCATCAATATCAGCGCCATTGCGCACAACCGAAATCCACCTTGGCGATATGGCCATTTACGCCGATACGGACGATATGTATCAATGGTTCCAGGCCATCAGAGAGTTGGCCAGTGAAGATATGGGCACGCAGTCCCGGCGTCATGCAGAGCTGATGGCATACAGGCTTCCGACCTGGGAAAGGCATTTCGACCGCGTCTTCGACTTGATTTAGGCGCCGCTTGAAACGCGGCCACGGGGGAGAATGTGGGCGCTCTATCGGCCTTAAGGCTTCGACTTGAACGCCGGCGCTGGCAAGTGCGCGCAATTCGAAAACGCCGCGAACTCTCTCTCGTCGCCAATCGAACCAAAATGATAGGCCCTAACGCAGTTCTGGCCTTTGTCACGATCCGCAATGAAAAACCAAGGCTTCCCTACTTTCTGAACTATTACCGCAAACTCGGCGTCGATCATTTTCTGTTCGTCGACAACGGTTCGACTGACGGCGGGCGTGAATTGTTAACGGCCGAGCCAGACGTTTCGCTGTGGCGCACCAATGCGAGTTATCGAAAAAGCCGTTTCGGAACAGATTGGATGAACTGGCTGAAAATGCGATACGCGCACGGCCACTGGGCGCTAACGGTCGATCCCGACGAATTCCTTGTCTACCCGTTCAGCGACAGCCGCCCTGTCGCCGCTCTTTGCGACTGGCTTGATCAGTCTGGGATCCGGGCGTTTGGAACGCTGCTTCTGGACATGTACCCAAAGGGACCTGTGGAACATGCTGCCTATAAGGCGGGCACGGACCCTTTCGAAGTCGCGCCCTGGTTCGACGCCGGCAATTACATGTTCTCCAGGAACGAGAGATACGGCAATCTTTGGATTCAGGGCGGTGTCAGGGCGCGTACTTATTTCACTAACGATCCTGAGAAATCACCGTCTCTCAACAAGATACCGCTCGTTCGCTGGGACCGCCGATATGTCTATGTCAGCTCGACGCATATGCTTTTGCCGCGTGGTCTGAATCATGTTTTCGATGAGGCAGGCGGCGAAAAAATCTCTGGCATCCTGATGCATGCCAAGTTCCTGGACAGCCTGTCTGACAAAGCGGCCGAGGAAGTGGAGCGGCGTCAGCATTTCGCGCGCGGACGAGAGTACGATGCTTATCATTTAAAAGACGAAGACGAGAACGGGTTGTGGAGCGGTTGGTCGGAACGGTTCATCGACTGGCGTCAGCTTGAGCAACTCGGCCTGATGTCAAAGGGAAACTGGGCGTGAGTGTAGGCTTTGTCATGCTGGCCCACGCCGCGCTTCACCGCGCGGCACAGGTCGCGCGACACTTATCCAGCGCCGGTTGCCCGTTGGTCGTTCACATCGACCGCCGCGCGCCCGAACGCCCCAGCATCGACTTCCAGAATAATCTTCGCGACCTTGCCAACGTGAGTTTCGCCCCAAGGATTGCCTGCGATTGGGGCACTTGGACATTGGTCGAAGCCAGCCGGACGTCTGCCGAGATTCTGCTCGCACAGAACCCGGACATAAACCATGTCATGTTGATATCGGGTAGCTGCTTGCCCATTCGCCCGCTCGACGAACTTCGGCAGTTTCTCGACAACCATCGGGACACGAACTTTGTGGAAAGCGTAACGATCGGAGATGTCCCTTGGACAAAAGGCGGCCTGAGTGAAGAAAGGTTTACGTTGTCCTTTCCCTTTGCCTGGAAGCGACAGCGTCGACTGTTCGACATTTGGGTCGAGGCCCAGCGGATGGTCGGTCGACAGAGAAGGATGCCGGAAGGCCTGGATCCACATATGGGTTCTCAGTGGTGGTGCCTTACGCGCGCCACTTTCGAACGAATGCGAAGCGACCCGAATAAACAGGACATCGACCGATACTTCCGGAATGTCTGGATCCCGGACGAAAGCTACTACCAGTCGCTGGTCAGGCTCTATGACACTCCAGTGGAAAGCCAGTCGCTGACGCTCTCCAAGTTTGATTTTCAGGGCAAGCCGCACGTTTTTTACGACGATCACTTGCTGATGCTTAGGCGCAGCCCGGCGTTTTTTGCCCGTAAGATTTGGCCCGGTGCCAACCGTCTCTATCGGGCGTTCCTGGAAGGGCGCCGTCCCGAGATTTCGTCAGATGCCAACTCGGCCCATATCGACCGAACGTTTGCCCAGGCGGTGACACGACGAACGCGCGGGCGCCCGGGTCTGGTCATGGCCAGCCGACGTCCGCGAGAGGGATTCGAGAACGGGATGACCGCCGCGCCTTACGCGGTATTCCACGGCTTTGGGGACATTTTTCAAGAGTTCGGTAACTGGGTCGCACGAAATGGCGGCGGACGGGTTCACGGCCACCTGTTCGACACCGAGCGTGCGGAATTCCATGGTGGTCAAAACTGCTATGCGGGCGCGCTAAGCGACAGTGCTGCCATTCGCGACTACGATCCAGACTCGTTCTTGAGAAATCTGATCTGGAACACTCGGGGCGAGCATCAGTCTTTCCTGTTCTCACCTCGGGATTCCCAGGGAATCTGTGATTTCCTGGCGAGGGACCGTAACGCGACAATTTCAATTGTGACCGGCGCCTGGGCACTTCCGTTGCTGAGAAGCGGGAAGCCCATCGAAGCCGTTCGCGGTGACGCAGCCGAATATCAAAGAATTGAAGCAGAATTTCTGGACAGGTTAAGGGAGCGTCAGGCCCGGGCCCGGGTACTTGTCTGGACGCTTTCTGAATTCCTGGAACGGCCGGCAGACCCGCTGCAAGAGATCGTTGACAGCCTTTCCGGAGCAGAAACCCATGTTATGACCGACATGCCCGCGACTCTGCCCATGCAGGGCCTGCCCGGCTTTTTGCAGTCACTAAGAAATGCGGGCATGAATCCCCACCTTGCCGGAGATTTCGGAACCACCGGCGACCATCTTCGCAAAGACAATTTGCCCAGCCCTGAAGCGGTTCTGAGATGAGCGATCGGTTTAAATACTTTGTCGTCCTGGCAGGCATGCGCACTGGCTCCAATTTACTGGAAGAACAGCTTGCCGCGATGCCGGGCGTCACGTCCCATGGCGAATTGTTCAATCCACACTTTTTCGGCAAACCGGAGAAAACTTCACTTTGGGGCCTGTCAATGACGGCCCGCGAAAGCGACCCGGTTAGGGTCATCGGCGCTATGCTACAGACGTCAGAGGGTCTGCCGGGCTTTCGCCTGTTCCACGATCACGGCGAGAAGACGATTGACCTTGTCCTGTCCGATCCGTCGGCCGCCAAGATCATTCTGACCCGCCGTCCCATCGACAGCTATGTTTCACTGAAGATTGCCCGCAAGACAGGGCAGTGGTGGCTGGGCGATATGAACTCGGCAAGGGCAGCAAAGGTGCCATTTGATGCCGAAGAGTACATGGAGTTTCTGAACGAACTTGCCGAGTTTCAGTCGAAGATCGCGCGGGCGCTTCAAACCAGCGGTCAGTCGGCGTTTTACCTTTCCTATGACGATCTGTCGGATGAGGACATTCTGGCCGGGCTGGGCAAGTTTCTGGGATCAGACGGCCCGCCCGATCAGTCCAAAGTCCGGGCAAAGGTGCAAAACCCGACGCCGGTCTTGGCTCGGCTCACGAACCCTCGGGTCGCGGAAGAGGCACTGCATTCGCTCAAATCGCCGGATCTTGGCAAGCTACCGGTTTACGAGCCCGACCGTGGACCCGGCATGCGGTTCTTCTGCGTTTGCCGGTCTGCGCCTCTGCTTTACATGCCAATCCGCGGCGCCGGGATAGATCCGGTGCCCGAGTGGATGAAACTGGTCGACCCCGAAGGCAAGATCGATTCCGGAATGACGCAGAAAGACATGCGTCGCTGGAAACGGCAGCATCCAGGACACAGGTCATTCACAGTGCTTCGCCATCCCCTGTCACGTGCTTATGATGCCTTTTGTCGGTTCATCCTGCCAACTGAGCATGAAAATTACGCCGAGTTGCGATCTGCCCTGGTGAAGAAGTACAACGTTGCGCTGCCTGATGAGTGGCCAGTCGACACGTATGATTTAGACGCTCACATCGAGGCATTTCTGTGTTTCCTGAAGTTTCTGGCCGGCAATCTAGGGGGGCAGACGTCGCTGAGGGTGGACAACAGTTGGGCCACCCAGACGGCCTTGCTGCATGCGGTGGCCGGGTTTTCAGTGCCCGATCGCGTGATCCGTGAAGATGCCTTGGCCTCCGAATTGCAGAGTATCGCCGAGGAAGTGGGCATACCGGCGCCAGAACTTTCAGGGAAGTTTCCGGTTGAAGCGCCCTATCCGCTTGCCGAGGTCTACAATCGAAATATCGAGGACGCCTGTCAGGCTGCTTATCGGCGCGATTACGTAATGTTCGGGTTTTCGGCCTGGTCAGCAGTTCACGCCGCCTGAGTGCCCCGTTGCTCGGAAAGCAAAGTGTGAAGTGTCGCCGCATCAGCATTTGATCGAAGTTTGTTGCAAAGGCTTGCATCCCGCATCGAGCGGGACACCACTGCCAGGGCCTTCAGGTGCTCGACACCGGCATCTTCGGGCGCAAGAAGCGCAAAGACAAGATCGACAGGCTGCTTGTCGACCGCCTCAAATTCAAGCGGCGATTCCACAAGCATAAACAGGCCTCTGACGCGATCCAGTCCCGCCATTCGCGCATGCGGCAAGGCGACCCCCTGACCGACACCCGTCGGCCCAAGGCTTTCCCGCTCCTGCAAAGCCGATGCCACATCAGCCGAGTTCAGTTTGTAGGCCGATGAAGCCAGTTCGCCCAATTCCAGGAATAGGCGTTTCTTGCTGCTTATTGACGTTACCGATTTCACGGCATCCGCCACCAGAATATTCGCAACGTTCATACTCTACCGAGTCCCGTCGATAGTTCCTGGCTGAACAATCTACTTCGGATCGATCCAACCAATGTTCCCGTCATCCCGGCGATACACAACATTGACGCCGGCCCCTTGTTTTTCGTTTCGAAAGACCAGAACTGGGGCACCAGCCAACTCCATCTGCATGACCGCCTCGCCCACGGATAACGAAGGAATTTTCGTCTCCATCTCGGCGATGATCATCGGTTGGAGAGATTCAGGTTCCGATTCGTCCTGCCCATCCGAGGATGCGAGGATATAGGCAGACGCATCTGAAAGTTCAACCGGGCGTTCCCGGTGGTGGTCTTTTAATCTTCGCTTGTAACGCCGAAGCTGCGTTTCGATCTTTTCGCAGGCCCTGTCGAAGGCAGAATAGATTTCGTGATCATGCCCCTTTGCCTGGGCGGTAAGCCCGGTCGAAAGGTGAATCGTCGTCTCGCACACATGTTCGTGGCCGCTTTTCGAGAAAACGACATTGGCATCAGTCGGTCTGCCCGCGAACTTGCCGATCACCTCTTCAACGCATGATCTGACGTGTATCTGCAATGCTTCGCCAATATCGATCTGTTTGCCGGTGATCTGGTATTGCATGAACGTCTCCCGAATATCCAAAACTGGTCGCAAGTTACGCAGCAGTGGCTAAGAAAATTTTAATGAGTGTGAACCAACGGTTGGCATTTCAATCAATGCCCGTGGATCCCTGCGCGTAGCATTTGTGATCATCGCTTCCATTGGGCGACAATCGAAGACCATCTGTCAACCTCAGACGCTACAACATGCGAAATCCCTGGCCCAGATACACGCTTCGGACCTTTTCGTCGCGAACAACCTCTTCGGCCGTTCCACTCATCAGAACACCGCCATCGTGAAGGATATAGGCGCGGTCGACGATCTCGAGCGTTTCGCGGACGTTGTGGTCGGTGATCAGTACGCCGATACCCCGATCCTTCAGATCGGTTACCAGATCGCGAATGTCACCTACCGCAATCGGGTCGATGCCCGGAAACGGCTCATCGAGCAGAAGGTACTTCGGATTGGCGGCAAGGCTTCTGGCAATTTCGCAGCGCCGCCTTTCCCCGCCGGAAAGGGCAACTGACGGTGTTTGCCGCAGGTGAGAAATGGAAAACTCGTTCAGCAGTTCTTCAAGCCTCTCGCGCCGTTTGATCCGGTCACGTTCGACGATCTCCAGGATGGCAAGGATATTGTCCTCGACGTTAAGGCCCTGAAAAATTGACCGCTCCTGCGGCAAATAGCCAATGCCCATCTGCGCGCGCCGATACATGGGAAAACTCGACACGTCGCGCCCGTCGATCAGCACCTTGCCCGCATCCGCCAATACCAGGCCGGCGATTGCATAAAAACAGGTTGTTTTGCCAGAACCGTTGGGGCCAAGTAGCGCCACAACTTCGCCGCGGGTCAACTCAAGGCTGACGTCTCGAATGACCGGACGCTTGCGGTAGGACTTTCTCAGGTTCAGAACCTTCAGTCCTTGTTCACTTTCGGAGGCGACCGTCAGGTTTGTCATCAGTTATCACCGCCGGGGTTCAGGACGGTACGAACCCGGCCTTCCATCCGCCCCGAGCCAGCTTCGAGATTAATGACCAGACGATCGCCGGCAATTGCGCTTTGACCCTGCGTAAGCAGAACATCTCCGGTCAATTGAACCGTCCCGTCATCGACAGAATACGTAGCTTCATTGGCCTCAACCGCATCACTGGCAGTTACAAATGTCACGCCGCCCGACGCGATAAGCCGCGCGATTCCTGTCGGCGCGCCGTTTTCCTGAGAATACTCGACCGTGACTTTCCCCGACGACAGTCTGACCTCTCCCTGTACAACCAGAACGTTTCCATCAAATACGGCCGTTCCGGCGGATTGATCGACGCGAAGCTCGTCCGCCGTGATCTCGACGGGTTGCGTTCTGTCAAAGGTCGATGTGCCGAACGCAATGCCAGCCGATTGCGCAACGGCAAGTGTACCAGCGACGACAAACGCCAAGACTAGGGATATGCGACCAATCACTTGATTTCCTCAGGGCTCTGGTCGGTATACCAACCTGACGCCCTCTTTGAAAACAATTAGATAACCTTCTGCGGTTTCTGGCCGGGTCACTTCCATGGCGCCCGCGGTAATGTCTCCGACCGGACCAAAACCGCGAACCTCGGTTTCGGCGACGACGCGGGCCTCGGAGACCGAAGCAACGATGCGTTCAGCCTCGACGATGTAACCAGCAGAGCTTTCGAGCCTGGCGCCGCCTTCAAGCGTCGCCTCCTGTGTGACGCTATCCACAAATCCGAACGGGCTATCGATGTCGATACGACCACCGTCGGGCATCTGCAGAGTGGCTTTCAGGTCGACGCCTTTCAATATTTCGCGATTTTCGTCAGGGCGAACCGACTCTGCTGAAAGCGAAATTGCGACTCCCCTTTCCGTGACACCCCCAAAAGTCGGTCGCGATGCACCTTGTTCGCGGAGAATCCGTTCCACATCAACTTCTGCATAAGGAATGGCCGCTTCGGGATCCAACGTCTCGGCAACAAAAAACAACGTCGATAGAATGGCCAGCGCCACGATAGGCAGCGAAACCTTCAGCCAAAGCACAAGGCGCGAGTATCTGTCTGCGACCGACATGTCCGACATATAAGTGGTTTCCGCTAGTGAGCGAAGATGTCGACATCGGGCCAACCGGCAAGATCCAGCCGGGCGCGGGTTGGCAGGAACTCGAAGGCTGCCCTTGCAAGGTCCGTCCGACCTTCACGTGCAAGCCGTTCGTCAAGCTTCTCTTTCAGCTGGTGCAGGTAGAGCACGTCCGAAGCTGCATAGGCCAACTGACCGTCCGTTAATTCGCCTGCGCCCCAATCGCTCATCTGCTGCAACTTCGAGATATCGATGCCCAAAAGCTCGTCCAGCAGATTTTTCAGCCCGTGCCGGTCGGTGTAGGTCCGTATCAGTTTTGACGCGATCTTGGTGCAATAGACCGGTGACGCCAACGCGCCGAACGCATGAAACATCACCGCAATGTCGAAGCGCCCGAAGTGGAACAGCTTGAGCACAGTCTCGTCTTTCAAGAGCCGTTCAAGATTTGGCGCGAAGGACTGATCCTTGGCAATCTGAACAAGGTGCGCATTGCCATCGCCCGCCGAAAGCTGAACAAGACACAGCCTGTCGCGGTGCGGGTTCAATCCCATGGTCTCGCAATCGATCGCCACCGACGATCCAAAATCCAATCCGTCGGGAAGATCGCCGTTGTGAAGGTGATTGGCCATGCTCGCCTCCTCCTGTCCTGCGTGGTGTAGATGCGCAGGGAATATCCAAGCATTCAACCTGCTATAGGATTAAGGCAGCAATATTAACCTCTATAGACCGTTTAGCGGCACTTTCAGCACGGGATTGCCTTCCGGGTCGGTTGGCACTTCGCCTGCGCGCATATTCACCTGGAGCGAGGGAATGATCAGCTTGGGCATGGAAAGGGTCGCGTCTCGTTCGGTTCTCATCTTGACGAACTCTTCGCGGGATACACCCCCACCAACGTGGATATTGTGCTCACGCTCGTCGCCGACGGTTGTTTCCCACTGAATATCGCGCCCGTTGGGCCCATAGTCATGGCACATGAAAAGCCGCATCTCGTCGGGCAGTTCCAAAAGTTTCATAATCGAATCATACAGCTCGCCTGCGTCCCCACCGGGGAAATCGGCCCGCGCCGAACCGCCATCGGGCATAAACAAAGTGTCGCCCACGAACGCTGCGTTGCCCATGACGTGCGTCATGCATGCCGGCGTGTGGCCAGGCGTATAGATGATGAACACGTCCATCTCGCCCACTTTGTATGTGTCGCCATCTTCGAACAATTTGTCGAATTGGCTGCCATCCCGCTGGAATTCGGTGCCTTCGTTGAAGATTTTCCCGAAGGTCTCCTGTATCACCATGATTTTGGAGCCGATGCCGATCTTTCCGCCAACCTGTTCCTGAATGTACGGCGCCGCCGAAAGATGATCTGCGTGGACATGGGTTTCGATGATCCAGTCTAGGATCAGACCGCGCTCCTTTACCTCGTCGATCATCTTGTCGGCGTGATCGTAAGTAATCCGCCCTGCCGCGTAATCGATGTCCATAACGCTATCGACGATCGCGCAGTGATCGCTGGCCGGGTCTTTCACAATATAGCTGATGGTGTTGGAGGCCTTGTCAAAATGGGCCGACACATCCGGAACGACGTTCATATTTGCTGATGGCATATCGACCCTTTTTAATTTGCGCGTGCAAGACCGGGGCCTCGCCGCCAGAAATTTGCCAGAAGAATACCAGAGATCATGGCGGCCACAAATAGAACTACGTCCGTCCTGGCCGTTCCAAGCGCAGGAATCGCGCCGCTAGGGCAGAATCCCGCAATACCCCAGCCCACGCCAAAGAGCGCCGAGCCGCCAACCAGCGACCGGTCAATCTCCTGTCGTGTCGGTATCCAGAATACTTCGCCAAGTTTCGGGCCGGAGCGGCCCAGCACGAAGCGATATCCAATGGCCGTCGTCAGCAACGCTCCGCCCATGACAAAGGCAAGACTTGGATCCCATGTTCCCACCAGGTCAAAGAAGTTTAGAACCTTTGCGTCCAGACACAGGCCCCGAAATTTCGGGGCCGCCGCCCGTCAGAATCATATAGGCCAGAGGGCCGGTGACAGGCGCGGCACGCCAGATCCAGTCTTTCTTGTCAGTCGGCAGGATCAATCCCGCAAGAATGCCCGTAGCGCCAAGGATTATTCCGTGCAGCGCCATGAGCAGCACGACCGATAACCCGATGAGGACACCACCTGCCAGCGACAGCCAGGGTGGAAACTCTGTTTCCATGCCCGCATTCATATAAACAATAGGCATGACTTCAACGGTTGGCGGCCAGTTTCGACTTTTGTGCGAATTGCCAGAGCCGTATGGATGACTACCGAATCGCGAGCTGGATCCTTTCACATGACTCAATTTCTCGACCATATTTCAGGCGAGCTTGATCAGCTCAAAACATCGGGGCTTTACAAGACCGAGCGGGTTATCGTTTCCGCTCAGGCCGGTAGTGTGAAGCTTTCGACTGGTCAGAACGTCATCAATCTTTGCGCCAACAACTATCTTGGTCTTTCGGACAATGCTGATCTGATCGCCGCCGGACAGCATGCGCTAAGCAGCCGCGGCTACGGCATGTCGTCGGTCCGGTTCATCTGTGGCACACAGGACATCCACAAGGAGCTTGAGCGCCGGATATCGAAATTCCTCGGGTTCGAAGACACGATTTTGTACTCAAGCTGCTTTGACGCGAATACGGGATTGTTCGAGACCATTCTGGGGCCGGAGGATGCGATTATCTCGGATGCGCTCAACCATGCATCGATCATCGACGGCGTGCGGCTCTGCAAGGCCAAACGCTTTCGATACGCGAACTCGGACTTGGCCGATCTGGAGGCGCAGCTTCAGGCCTCGCAGGATTGTCGTTTCCGGCTGATCGCGACTGACGGCGTGTTCTCGATGGACGGCTTCATCGCGAGACTGTCCGAAATCTGCGATCTGGCGGATCGTTACGACGCAATGGTCATGGTGGATGACAGCCATGCAGTAGGGTTTGTAGGTGCGACGGGGAGAGGTTCAATCGAACGCTGCGGCGTCATGGGACGTGTCGATATCGTCACCGGCACATTGGGCAAGGCGCTCGGCGGTGCATCGGGTGGTTACACGGCAGCAAAACGGGAAGTCGTGGACTGGCTACGCCAACGCTCACGCCCATATCTGTTTTCCAACAGTCTGGCGCCGGTGATTGCCGCAACTTCAATCAAGGTCATCGATATGCTCGAAGCCTCGACCGAGCGGCGTGATCGCCTGATGGCGAACGCGGACCACTTCCGAGCACGAATGTCTGATGTCGGATTTGATCTCTTGCCGGGCGAGCATCCCATCATCCCCGTCATGCTTCGGGATCCGAAACTGGCACAAGACATGGCGCGTCGGCTGGATGTGCGCGGCGTCTATGTTGCCCCCTTCAGCTTCCCTGTCGTGCCAAGGGGACAGGACAGAATACGAACTCAAATGTCGGCGGCGCACAGTCCGGAGGAGCTCGATCGGGCTATAGATGCCTTCATCGATGTCGGCCGCGAGATGGAGTTGATTCCATGAATGAGATGAGAGCACTGGTCAAATCCCGGCCTGAAGAAGGGCTTTGGATGGAAACGGTGCCAGTGCCAGAACCTGGGCCGGACGAGGTGCTGATCAAAGTCCGAAAGTCTGCCATCTGCGGCACAGACGTTCACATCTGGAAATGGGACGACTGGTCGGCTTCGACGGTGCCAATACCCATGGTCGTCGGGCACGAGTTTTGTGGCGAGATCGTCGATTGCGGCAAGGCCGCCATAAGGTACAACCTAGGGCAACGTGTAGCCGGCGAAGGACACATCGTCTGCGGCACTTGTCGAAACTGCCGCGCCGGTCGCGGCCACCTTTGCCGAAATACCAAGGGCGTCGGCGTGAACCGGCCTGGCAGCTTTGCGGAATACCTTTGTTTGCCGGAATCCAACGTTGTCCCCATACCAGATGATATCTCGGACGAGATCGCCGCGATCTTCGATCCCTTCGGCAACGCCGTTCACACCGCGCTTAGCTTCGAACTTGTCGGTGAAGATGTGTTGGTCACCGGGGCGGGACCCATCGGCATCATGGGCGCGCTGGTAGCTCAGAAAGTCGGCGCCAGAAAAGTCGTGATCACCGATATTTCTCCCTACCGGCGCGAGTTGGCTCGCATGATGGGCGTACAGTATGTCGTCAATGCCGCAACCGAGGACCTGAATGATGTCATGGCGGAAATCGGGATGACGGAAGGTTTTGACGTTGGGCTTGAGATGTCCGGTGCTGCCCCGGCCATGCGCGACATGATCGACAAGATGAACAACGGTGGGAAAATTGCGCTTCTCGGGATCGCACCGACCGAATTCGCGGTCGACTGGAACACGATCATTTTCAAGATGCTGAACGTCAAAGGCATTTACGGCCGCGAGATGTATGAGACCTGGTACAAAATGATTGCGCTGGTTCAATCCGGGCTGGACCTGACAGAGCTGATCACCCACCGGATTTCGATCGACGACTTCGAACAGGGGTTCGCGGCGGCGATTTCGGGCGAAGCTGGGAAAGTTGTCATGAGCTGGAATACCGATTGAGCAGCCAGCCTGCCTGTGGCTCTAGTCTGACATAGATGGCATAGCCTCGATACAAATCCCTGTCGGCAACAATTTGTCCGTCTCCGGCAAGTTCGGCCATTCTGCTTTGCAGGTCCGTCCGGACCGTCACGTGAAATCTGGCCAGCCAGTTCCGCAGCGCGCGGCGGAACCACAGTGGCAATCCCTGCTGCTCCCCGAAATCGACGACATGCAGGCGGCCACTGGGTGCTAAATGTTGATGCGCATGCCGCAATGCCAATTGCCAGTCCGGGATCATCGACAGGCTGTAGGAAATAACAATGTGGTCAAAACTAGGTACGGCATAAAGTGCCGCTGGGTCGAAGTTGCAGGCGTCTGCTCTGGCCAGGCGAACACCGTCCCGCAGTTTTGCCCGGGCCGAGATCAGCATCTCTTCAGAGATGTCGAGACCAAACAACCGCGCTTCTGGATACCTACGGCGGATCAAGTCAAGATTGCGCCCGGTACCGCATGCCACTTCCAGAACGGTCTCACCTGCCCGGACGTTCATGTTCGCAATCAGATGGTCCCTGCCCAACAGGTAGTGCTTCCGGGTCGCATCATAGATTCTTCGCTGGTGACGGTAGACGCTGTCCATCAACTGGCCGTGGCTCGCGGCGTCGGTCACCGAACGATCCTCCTGCGATAGAGATGCACGTTGCCGTAGATTGCCGACCTGTCGGTCGAGAAGGCCCGGCGAGACGCCTCTGCATCGTAGGTCCACTGGTCAAGCAGCGACGCGGGTACCCGCCCGGGCAGAATATCGGTAACGCCGCCGGTTCGGAACAGGACCCGGGCATCGGGCGTCGAGGTGCGGGTGATTTCTTCCCAAAGTCGGGTTAGCTGGTCGTCGGTCATCCAGTCCTGCGCATCCAACAGGATGTAAACCGATTTCGAGCCTGCATCAGCATCGGCAAGCGCATCGGTAACGGAGCGGTTCAGGACGGTAACTACGTCGGTCGCGCGACGAAGTGTTTCGAAGTGGCCAGGCTCAAGATACGGCGGGACAGGCCCGGTGCCGTCCTCCTTGTAGCCGCGGCTTGCCGCCTGCCAGGCAAAGTAATTTTCCGAGATGGGAAAATCACAGAAAAGCTTTCGAACTCGCGCTTCCAGAACCTGGACAATATCGCCGTCCGCGTCAGCGGCAAGTTTATCGTACTGTGCTGGCGGTATTCCAAACCCGAAAAGCGATGCGCGGCGGCGAACGGCAAACCGGATAACCCTCGATTTGAACAAGGGTGCAAGCTGGGCGTCGAAAACCGCTGTCTGCTCCTCAATGGATTTCGCCCGCAGCAGCGGACCAAAGTCCACCTTTGCCATCCGCGTCACCCAATGAACAATTCCCAGAAACCTGCCGAGAACGCCAAAACGGTAAAACCCAAGGGCAAACATGGTTTTGCGAAATATCAGGGGGTCGCGACTGTTCCAGAAGTTCTGCGCATCTGCCGGCAGCTCTGGCAAAACGTAGCGATCAAGAAGATCGACATTTTCCGGACGGTCTGCATGACCGAACAGTGTATAGAACGATCGGTGGTCAGGCAGCGACTTTGCCGCCTGGAGTTTCAATCTGTTAAGTTCCACATGCCAGGGCGACAAATCCACGGCGGTGATCGAGGAGGGCCTGGCCGTCAGGTAGGACATGACGTTGCAGCCACCTGACGCGATGCAGACAATATCGTCCGAAGCGGACAGATCGAGAGCCGCCATATCGCAAACCGGGTCCTCCCAGATCTGCGGATAGACCAGCCCGCGAAACAAGCGGGCGAACAAACGCTCGAGCGAGGAGTCCAGCGAGAATGTTCGGTTTTGGTGGACGGCTTCGCCAATCATTTCGGCGGGAGAGACGCTCATGCTCTTTCCTTTTCAGATGATCGTTGACTCGGCGCACCCGGTGCCAACCGGGCGCGCCTTTCAATGTATCGCTGGCGGCTTATGCGTGCTTCCCAGTCCACCAGGCGCATCTGGCCTCGGTGGTCTTCGATAATCGCCGTACAGCTTTCCACCCAATCGCCAGTGTTGATGTAGTGCATGTCGCCGATGTGCCGGATGCTGGCGTGGTGGATGTGCCCGCAAATTACGCCGTCAAACCCTTTGCGGCGGGCATCCTCGGTCAACACTTCCTCGAAGCGGCTGATAAAGCTGACGGCTTGCTTGACCTGGTGCTTGGTCCATTTCGACAGCGACCAGTAGTTACGGGTCCACAGGTTTCGGACCGCGTTGATTTTCGGATTCAGCCAGATGAGCAGCGCATAGGCCGTATCCCCCAGATGAGCCAACCATTTTGCATTAGTGACAACGGCGTCGAATTGATCGCCATGGGTCACAAGATACCGACGGCCGTTTGCCGATACGAACTCATCCTGCGGTTTCACCTCGATGCCGCCAAAGTGAACACCGTAGTAATTGCGTGCCGCCTCGTCGTGGTTGCCGGGAATGAAAATCACCCGAGTGCCCTGGCGCGCTTTTTCCAGAATGGCCTGAACGACATCATTGTGCGATTTGGGCCAATGCCACCCGCGTCGAAGCTGCCAGCCATCCAGAATGTCACCGACCAGATAAAGCGTCTCGGCGTCATGTTTTTCCAGAAACTCGGTCAGCAATTCGGAACGGCACCCGCGGGTTCCGAGGTGAACATCTGACAAAAAGATGGTCCTATATGCCAATGTCTGCTCGTGTTCTTGTTTTGGTAGTTACTAGGACGAGAATGTATCAACGGCATGACGGGCTTGACCCAGCCGGAAATCTAGTGATGTCCTCCAGCGACAATCACCAGTTGCGAGGCAGGACGTGAGCCAACCGAACATCGTAGTCATCATGGCCGACCAGCTTGCGCCACAATTTACTGGCGCCTACGGCCATCCGGTCGCCAAAACACCGCATCTGGATGCGCTCGCCAAGCGCGGCACACGCTTTGATGCCGCCTACTGCAACTCGCCCCTCTGCGCGCCTTCACGGTTTTCGTTCATGTCCGGGCAGTTGATCAGCAGAATTGCCGCCTACGACAATGCGTCCGAGTTCCAGGCATCCACGCCGACTTTCGCCCATTATCTGAAGGCGCTTGGTTATCGCACCTGCCTGTCTGGAAAGATGCACTTCGTCGGCCCCGACCAGAAACACGGCTTCGAGGACAGGGTCACCACCGACATCTACCCGTCCGATTTCGCCTGGACGCCGGACTGGGAAGCCCATGATGAGCGGATCGACAAGTGGTACCACAACATGCAAACCGTCAAGGAAAGCGGTGTTGCCCACGCCACCTATCAGATCGACTATGATGACGAGGTCGGTTTCGCAACGCGTCGTTGGCTTTTTGACGTGGCGCGGGACAAGGCTCGGGGACAGGACGCCCCCTTCGCGTTGGTCGCCAGCTTCATCCATCCCCACGATCCTTATGTCGCCCGGCCGGAATGGTGGAATCTCTACCGCGACGAAGAGATCGACCCGCCAGCGTATGTTCCGGCCTTGGAGGATCAGGACCCATTCTCGCGCCGCCTGATGGACGGCATCGAAGCATCCTATGTGCCCCTAAGCAGTGAAGACGTACGCCGGGCCCGCCGCGGCTATCTGGCAAATGTGAGCTACTTCGATAGCAAAATTGGCCAGATCGTACAGACACTCGAAGAAATCGGAGAGCTGGAGAACACAATCGTGGTGGTCACCGCCGATCACGGCGACATGCTGGGCGAGCGTGGTCTTTGGTACAAAATGAACTTTTTCGAACATTCCGCGCGTGTTCCCCTGGTGATGGCAGGACCAGGCGTTCACCAGGGCCAGGCCGCCAATGCCTGCTCTCTGGTAGATCTTTTGCCGACATTCATCGAGATCGGGGGTGGCAACGCGGATATGGTGGGAGAACCCATCGACGGCCGGAGCCTGATGCCTCTTGCAAGGGGCGAGGTTGACCCGGTGGACGAAGTAATCGGTGAATATTGTGCCGAGATGACACCCTACCCGGTGATTATGATAAGACGAGGAACGCTGAAATACATCCACTGCGACGTTGACCCGCCGCAGCTTTACGATCTGGCGAAAGACCCGCAGGAAAAAACAAACGTTGCGGGCGATCCAAAATACCACAATGCTGCCCTTGCCTTTGCTGCCGAAGTGTCAGAGCGCTGGGACGGTGAAGCGCTCCGAGCTCGCATTATCGCGACTCAGAAGTCCCGCCGCGCGCTCCATGCAGCGATGGAGGCAGGTGCGGGCGAGCATTGGGATTACAACCCGCCCGCCGATGCCAGTCAGCAATATGTCCGCAATCACATGGACTGGACGGTGGCGGCTGGCCGCTACCGTTTTCCGCCGCAAGACGAAGGCTAGGCACCGGCAGCGCGTCGAATTGCGTCTTGCCCGGCTTGGCCTCGGTCGCTATTCCCAGACAAGGGGCAACCGAAGGCGGAGCCATGTCCAATCTAGTTACCATCTACGGCGGATCAGGGTTTGTCGGTCGCTATATCGCGCAGCGTATGGCGCGGGCGGGCTGGCGTGTTCGGGTCGCGGTACGACGGCCCAACGAGGCGATGTTCGTCAAGCCTTACGGCGTGGTTGGCCAGGTCGAGCCGGTGCTTTGCAACATTCGCGATGACGCCAGCGTCAGGACAGCGGCGCAGGGTGCAACTGCGGTCGTGAACTGCGTCGGTACATTCGACGCGGGCGGCAAGAACAACTTCGAAGCCGTGCAACTTGAGGGCGCGGCGCGCGTGGCGCGGATCGCAGCCGAAGAAGGCGCCAGCCGTTTTGTGCAAATCTCTTCGATCGGTGCTGATCCTGATGCGCCCAGCGACTACGCAAGAACCAAAGGGATGGGCGAAGAGGCTGTGCTTGGTGTATTTCCAGGCGCGGTCATTCTGCGGCCTTCCGTGATCTTCGGGCCCGAGGACGATTTCTTCAACCGGTTCGCTCGCATGGCGCGGATGGCACCTGTTTTGCCGTTGATCGGAGCGGATACAAAGTTTCAGCCGGTCTATGTCGACGACGTGGCGCAGGCGGCCGAGACTGCTGTTCTGGACGACTCGGTTTCCGGCATCTACGAACTCGGCGGGCCCGATGTAGCCACATTCCGGGAACTCATGGAAGCGATGCTTGGCATCATTCGCCGTCGTTGCCTGATCGTTGGCATGCCGTTCTGGGCAGGTCGATCTATTGCTCATGTGTCAGGACTTGCCAATTTTCTGACGCTGGGGATTGCGCCTCAACCGGTGACCGTTGACCAGACCATTGCACTTGAGAGCAACAGTGTTGTCAGCGATGGCGCCAAGACATTCGAAGATCTCGGCATCGCACCCACGGCAATGAACGCTGTCCTTCCGTCCTACCTTTGGCAGTTCCGTCCGGATGGCCAATACTCGGACATCACGCGCAGTGCGGGAAATCTGAAAAGCTAGGTGTAGGCCACAGACAATAACACCAGGCCCAGCGCGATCCGGTAGATGACGTAGGGCGTGAAACTTGTCACGCGCAACAATCTCATCATTAAGTGCAGTGCGGCCAGCGCGGCGAAAAAAGCGAAGGCCGCGGATATCGCTGCGTCCCGGGCTGCCGCCTTGTCCATGGTACCAATAACATCAGCACCCAGCAGCACACCTGATGCTATGATCGTGGGGATCGACATGAGCATGGCCAGTCTGACCGCGTCCGCCCGGGAATAACCGAGCTGCCGTGCGGCGGTGATCGTGATGCCCGACCTCGACGTTCCGGGGATCAGGGCCAATGCCTGATAGAGACCCATCACGATCGCGTCCTTGGTCGACCATTCATCCGCAGATTTTTCCGTTGACCCTGTTCGGTCAGCCCACCAGAGGAACAGGCCGAACAGTAACGTTGCCCATGCAACTACCGTGACCGAACGGAGCATAAGATCAATACCTGTCAGTTTGAAGGCAAGTCCCACAATGACGACCGGCACGGTTGCAATGCAGAGGAGCAGGGCGAGACGCGCTTCGCCTGTTGCGTAACGCCCTGTGGCGAGGTGTCCAGCGCCAGTAACGGCTCTTCCGACATCGCTTCTGAAATAGATCATGACAGCGCCCAAAGTGCCCACATGGACAGCGACGTCTATCAGTAGCCCTTGATCTTCGAGGCCGGTCAGATTCGGCAGAAGTACGAGGTGCCCGGAAGACGAAACCGGCAAAAACTCGGTCACGCCCTGGATAATCGCAACGAGGATCAGGTTTAGAAGGGGCATGCACGCCTCGGTTCTCTCAATTGCCGCCAGACTAACTGTTTGAGATTTTTCGGAAAGAGTTAAGTAATATCCGTTTCGGACCTATTTATCCACATGCTCTCGGATATGTGATCCACCCGCCGACAGCGACTGTCATAAAAGGTCATAACAGCTGTCCTTTTGGGTTCCCAAACACCGAAAAACCCGTTATTAGGCGGGGTCTGGGAGGTTTGGAATGGTTGGAAATGCTATGTTGCGGTTTGTCACCGTTGAGCGGGATATGCCGGCGAAGCGCAGGGCCGACGAGCGTCGCGAGGATTTTCAGGAAATCTACGCCGAATACGCCGCAGAAAAGGCAAAGGAACAGGCGGGGCGCTGCAGCCAATGCGGCGTGCCCTATTGCCAGTCCCACTGCCCCCTTCACAACAACATTCCTGACTGGCTGAAGTTGACAGCTGAAGGCCGCCTAAAGGAGGCTTATGAGGTCAGCCAGGCCACCAACACATTCCCCGAGATATGCGGCCGCATTTGCCCGCAGGACCGGCTCTGCGAGGGCAATTGCGTCATCGAGCAATCGGGGCACGGCACGGTCACCATCGGCTCGGTCGAGAAGTACATCACCGACACAGCCTGGGAAGAAGGGTGGATCCAGCTGATCACACCCGTCGCCGAACGCGCCGAAAGCGTCGGCATCATCGGGGCCGGCCCGGGAGGCCTGGCTGCCGCCGACCGGTTGCGACGCGCCGGCGTGCAGGTAACGGTCTATGACCGCTATGACCGCGCGGGCGGGCTCCTCACCTACGGCATTCCCGGCTTCAAGCTGGAAAAAGATGTGGTCATGCGCCGGATCGAACAGCTTGAAGACAGCGGTGTGAGCTTCGTCATGAATTGCGATGTGGGCCAGGACATCACATTCGAGGAAATCTACGCCAAACACGAGGCAGTCCTGATCGCCACCGGCGTTTACAAAAGCCGGGAATTACAGGGACCTGGCAGCGGGGCGGCGGGAATTGTCCGCGCCATTGATTATCTGACAGCGTCCAACCGCAAGAGCTTTGGCGACGATGTGCCCGAATTCGATTCCGGCGAATTGAATGCCGAGGGAAAACGCATCGTCGTGATTGGCGGCGGTGACACCGCGATGGATTGCGTGCGCACTGCGGTGCGTCAGGGCGCGGAGAGCGTGAAGTGCCTTTACCGCCGGGACCGCGCGAACATGCCCGGTTCCCAGCGCGAAGTTGCCAACGCCGAGGAAGAAGGCGTCGAGTTCGTCTGGCTGACGGCGCCAAAAGGGTTCACCGGAGATCAGGTGACTGGCGTGATGGCGCAGAAGATGCGGCTGGGCGCTCCCGATGCGACCGGTCGGCAGGTGCCCGAACTGATCGAGGGGTCGGACTATGTCGAGGACGCCGACCTGGTGATCAAGGCACTTGGATTCGAGCCCGAGGCATTGCCCGCACTTTGGGGCGTTGAAGGCCTGGAGGTTACGCGCTGGGGCACCATCAAGGCCAGTTTCAAGACCCATGAAACCTCTCTCGAAGGCGTCTATGCGGTGGGCGATATTGTGCGCGGTGCTTCGCTTGTTGTCTGGGCCATTCGCGACGGGCGCGAAGCGGCGGATGCAATGTTGGCGCGCTTTGCGAAGCAGGCGATCGCTGCGGAGTAACCCGCCGTTAGTGGCACCGAACGGTCGCTTTTTGACCGATTTGTACGAAACTCGGGCGCCCTAGAAACCGAATTGTACAAGAGAGCGTTCGGTGGACTGGCGAAGTTAAAAAGATCCTAAAGGTCAGGCTAACTGACCCGAAGCGTTAAGGAAGGATGAAAATGGCAGAACTGAAAGGCCAATGCCTCTGCGGCGCCTGCAAGGTAACCATCACGCCTGCCGAAGATCATGTGCATGTCTGCCATTGCGATATGTGCCGCGCCTGGACCGGGCTGGGTCTGATGGCTGTCAAGGTAATGCCCGGTGATCTGAAAGTGGACGGCCCGTCAAGAACGCGGGCGACTTCCGACTGGGCCGAGAGGAGTTGGTGTGACGACTGCGGTTCCTCGCTTTACTACCGTGTGACCGCGCCCGGCCCTTATGAAGGCGTGGCCCACGTGGCGACGGGGCTTTTCAAAAACGCTGGCGGCTTGAAACTGACAGGCGAACTTTACACGGACCGACGCCCCGAAGGGTACAGTTTCGCGGGCGAGCTGCACGGGATGACGACGGCAGAAATGGAAGCCATGTTCGGCGGAGGTGATGCGTGACTGAAAGATCAGGTCAGTGCCTTTGCGGGGCGGTCAGGATTCGCGGCGATGTCGCAGATACCATTCAGGCCTGCCACTGCACGCAATGTCAGCGCTGGACTGGGGGCGGGCCGCTTTTTGCCGTGCGTATCCGCGATCTGGAACTGACCGGCGAAGATGCCATTCACAGCTACACCCACAGCGATTGGGGCGAGCGGGCGACCTGCCGGACCTGCGGCTCGACGCTTTACTGGAAGCTACAGGGCCGCAGCATTGCCTTTGTGGCGCTCGGGCTGCTCGATGACCAGAGCGGGCTGACGCTTACCGAAGAGATTTTCATGGATCACCGGCCCGATTGGCTGCCGCCTTTCGAGGGCGCCGCCCAACGCACCGGAGCCGAGATGAGGGCGCAGCTGGAAGCGTTTCTGGCAAGGCAGAGTCATGAGTAGTTCGATAACCGGCAAATGCATGTGCGGCGCGGTGACGATATCTGCCACACCCGATTCCGATGGCATGGCAAACGGCGGACTTGGAGCCTGCCACTGCGACATGTGCCGCGCCTGGACGTCCGGTGCATTTATCGAGATTGCCGCCAAAAATGGCTCGGTGAAGATTGAAGGTCCTGCAAAGACATTCCAGTCATCGGAATGGGCGGAGCGCGCGTTTTGTGAGATATGCGGTTCGCCACTTTGGTACCGCGTGAACGCCGATGGAGCTGAACCGGGTCAATACCAATTGTCTGCGGGGCTTTTCGAGAATGCAGGCGATTTGGACCTCAACCTCGAAGTCTTCATTGACAGCAAGCCTGAGGGCTATGCCTTTGCCGGTCACCACAAGACGATGACCCGAGCCGACATCTACGCAATGTTCGCCCCGCCGGAAGAAGGAGCGCAAGAATGACCAATTTTGATGCCGAATGGGCCGAAGCAGAGGATGCCCGGCGCAAGTGGATGGCCGAGCACTCGCTTTATCGGGATGAGGACGAGCATGCCTCCTGCGGCGTCGGCCTCGTTGTGTCCATCGACGGCAAGCCCAGCCGCAAGGTGGTGGAAAACGGCATCAACGCTCTGAAAGCCGTCTGGCATCGCGGCGCCGTGGATGCCGACGGCAAGACCGGCGATGGCGCGGGCATTCACGTCGAGATACCCGTCAGTTTCTTCTACGACCTGGTGGAACGCACCGGCCACGAACCGCGGATGGACGAATTGCTGGCCGTGGGCCAGGTCTTTCTGCCGCGCACCGATTTCGGTGCTCAGGAGACTTGCCGGACGATCGTTGAAACCGAAGTGCTGCGCATGGGCTATTACATCTATGGCTGGCGCCATGTGCCCGTTGACGTGAGCGTGTTGGGCGAGAAGGCCAATGCCACCCGGCCCGAGATTGAGCAAATCCTGATTTCGAACGACAAAGGTGTCGACGAAGAGACGTTCGAACGCGAGCTTTACGTCATCCGCCGCCGGATCGAAAAGGCGGCCCAGGCAGCGCAGATTCCTCAGGTTTACCTCTGCTCGCTCTCCTGCCGGTCGATCATTTACAAGGGCATGATGCTGGCAGAGCAGGTGGCGGAGTTCTATCCCGACCTGAAGGACGACCGGTTCGAAAGTGCTTTTGCGATTTATCATCAGCGTTATTCGACCAACACTTTCCCCCAGTGGTGGTTGGCCCAGCCCTTCCGGATGCTGGCGCATAACGGCGAGATCAACACGCTGAAGGGCAACATCAACTGGATGAAGTCTCACGAAATCCGCATGGTGAGCGGCACATTCGGAGACACCGCGGAGGATATCAAGCCGATCATTCCCAATGGCGCTTCGGATTCGAGCGCTTTGGATTCGGTTTTCGAGGTTCTGGTGCGGGCCGGGCGGAACGCGCCCATGGCAAAGACGATGCTTGTACCCGAAAGCTGGTCGCAGCAGGCGGTGGAACTGACTCAGTCCTGGCGCGACATGTACAGCTATTGCAACGCCGTGATGGAGCCCTGGGATGGTCCGGCGGCACTGGCGATGACGGATGGGCGCTGGGTTTGTGCCGGGTTGGACCGGAACGGTTTGCGGCCCATGCGGTACACGGTGACGGGTGACGGGCTACTGATTGCGGGTTCCGAGACCGGGATGGTGCCGGTGGATGAGGCAACGGTCGTCGAGAAGGGCGCGTTGGGTCCCGGCCAGATGATCGCCGTGGACATGAAGGAAGGGCGGCTTTTTCACGATACCGAGTTGAAGGATCAATTGGCGGCGAGCGCGCAATTTGGCGACTGGGTGAAGAAGATCGTCGAACTGGGCGGGGAGCTTTCTGGCTTGACGGAAGCGCCGGTCTTTACCGGTACCGAGTTGCGTCGCCGTCAGATTGCCGCTGGCTATTCGGTGGAGGAACTGGAGCAGGTTTTGGCCCCCATGGCCGAAGATGGGAAAGAGGCGATTGCCTCGATGGGGGACGACACGCCCAGCGCAGTTCTTTCGCGGAAGTACCGGCCGCTCAGCCATTTCTTCCGGCAGAATTTCAGCCAGGTGACCAACCCGCCAATCGACTCGCTGCGCGAGTATAGGGTGATGAGCCTGAAGACGCGCTTCGGTAATCTGAAGAACGTTCTCGATCAGGATTCGAGCCAGACCGAGATACTGGTGCTGGACAGCCCGTTCGTGGGCAATGCCCAGTTCAGCCGGCTTTGCAAGCAATTCGAGGCCGAGATGGTCGAGATCGACTGCACCTTCCCCGCCGGCGATCACACCGGATCGCTGCGGGGGGCGCTCCACCGCATTCGCTCGGAGGCTGAGGACGCTGTACGTTCCGGTGCCGGACATATCGTTTTGACCGACCACAAACTGCGCGAGGATCGGGTCGCAACACCGATGATCCTGGTCACAAGCGCCGTGCACAGCTGGTTGACGCGCAAGGGTTTGCGCACGTTCTGCAGTCTCAATGTGCGCTCGGCAGAATGCATCGATCCCCACTATTTCGCCGTTCTCGTGGCGTGCGGTGCCACCACGGTGAATGCCTATCTGGCCGAGGATTCCATTGCCGACCGGATTGACCGGGACTTGATTGACGGCAGCCTCAGCGAGGCCGTTGCGCGCTATCGTGCCGCCATCGACGCGGGCCTGCTGAAAATCATGTCGAAGATGGGTATCAGCGTGATCTCGTCCTATCGAGGCGGCCTGAACTTCGAGGCTGTTGGCCTCTCGCGGGCGATGGTGAACGAGTATTTCCCCGGCATGCACAGCCGGATAAGCGGCATCGGTGTCAATGGCATTCAGACCAAGGCGGAAGAAGTGCACGCGCTTGGTTTCCGGGGCGACAACGTGCTGCCCATCGGCGGGTTTTACAAGGCGCGCACCAGTGGCGAGACCCATGCCTGGGAAGCGACCTCGATGCATCTGATGCAGGCGGCTTGCCAACGTGCGTCCTATTCCATGTGGCAGCAGTATTCGGCCAAAATGCGCTCGGCCCCGCCGATCCATTTGCGTGATCTGCTGGATTTCAAACCGCTTGGCCCGGAAGTACCGATCGAAGAAGTCGAGAGCATCACCTCTATCCGTAAACGCTTCGTCACACCGGGCATGTCGCTGGGCGCGCTCAGCCCCGAAGCGCACAAGACGCTGAACGTGGCGATGAACCGGATCGGCGCCAAGTCGGACTCGGGCGAAGGTGGCGAAGACCCGGCGCATTTCACGCCGGAACCGAACGGTGACAATCCTTCGGCCAAGATCAAGCAGGTCGCTTCAGGCCGCTTTGGTGTAACGGCGGAATATCTGAACCAGTGCGAAGAGTTGGAAATCAAGGTGGCCCAGGGTGCCAAGCCCGGTGAGGGCGGACAGTTGCCCGGCATGAAAGTGACAGAGCTGATTGCTCGTCTGCGCCATTCGACGCCCGGCGTGACCCTGATCAGCCCGCCACCGCACCACGACATCTACTCGATCGAAGACCTGGCGCAGCTCATCTACGACCTGAAACAGATCAACCCCCGCGCCAAAGTGTGCGTGAAGCTGGTCGCTTCCTCTGGTGTCGGGACAATTGCTGCGGGTGTCGCCAAAGCCATGGCTGACGTCATCCTGATATCGGGCCACAATGGCGGCACCGGTGCCTCGCCCGCGACCAGCATCAAATACGCCGGTCTCCCCTGGGAAATGGGCCTTACCGAAGCGCATCAGGTGCTGGCCATGAACAACCTGCGAGGACGCGTGACGCTTCGCACCGATGGCGGTTTGCGCACGGGCCGTGACATCGTGATGGCAGCGATGATGGGGGCCGAGGAATATGGCATCGGCACTGCTGCCCTGATCGCTATGGGCTGTATCATGGTGCGCCAGTGCCAGTCGAACACCTGCCCGGTCGGCGTGTGTACACAAGACGAACGGCTGCGGGAAAAATTCACCGGCAGTGCAGACAAGGTTGTGAACCTGATCACCTATTACGCCCAGGAGGTTCGCGAGATTTTGGCAAGCATCGGCGCACGGTCGCTTGATGATGTCATTGGCCGCGCCGATCTTCTCAGCCAGGTCAGCCGCGGGTCGGCGCATTTGGACGATCTCGATCTGAATCCCTTGCTGATCACCGTCGATGGCGCCCATGACATCGTTTACAACCGCGAGCGCGAGCGGAATTCGGTACCTGACACTCTCGACGCAGAAATCGTTCGCGACGCCGCGCGTTTTTTGAACGACGGCGAAAAGATGCAACTGGGCTATTCGGTGCGGAACACCCACCGGACAATCGGCACTCGCACGTCGAGCCATATCGTCAAACGGTTCGGCATGCGCAACGACCTGCAGCCTGACCATCTGAGCGTCCGGCTTGCCGGGTCCGCCGGGCAATCGCTTGGTGCCTTCGCCGCGCCTGGGTTGCGGATCGAAGTGTCGGGCGATGCCAATGACTATGTCGGCAAGGGCCTGTCAGGTGGCACCGTAGTGGTGCGCCCGCCCAAGGCCTCGCCCCTGGTGGCGGAAGACAATGTGATCATCGGCAATACGGTGCTTTATGGCGCAACCAACGGGCATCTGTTCGCCGCCGGTCGGGCGGGGGAGCGCTTTGCGGTCCGGAATTCCGGCGCCGCAGTTGTTGTCGAGGGCTGCGGCTCGAACGGTTGCGAATACATGACCGGCGGTGTGGCGGTGATCCTTGGCCGTATCGGCGCCAATTTCGGGGCCGGCATGACGGGCGGCATGGCTTACATTTATGACCCGGAGGGCGCCGCGCAGACGCTCATGAACCTCGAGACGCTGGTAACTGTGCCGGTCAGCGAGGGGCATTACATGGGGGAGCTTGAGGCGCTGCTTGAACGGCATCTGGAGGAGACAGGCAGCCGGAAGGCCGCATCGATCCTGCAGCATTGGGAGGACGAGAAGGGCAAGTTCCTTCAGGTCGTGCCGAAGGAGATGCTGGGCAAGCTGGATGTGCCGGTCGCGGGGCTGGAAGAGGCCATTCCGGCGGAGTGATTAACTGCGCCTTTGCTTGTTCGTGTTCGGTAGAGGCCATGAACCTGCCAGTCGAATTGTCCGCTGATCGTTGGGTCGGCCGTTTCAGAGCGGTCGAGAACAACGGTTAAATCCTGGTTTTTGCAATCGCGCATCTGTTCGGATTTTGCCGCAACAAGACTCTTTGAAGAGTTCTGCAAATTTGTGCGAACATATTTGCGCCTTACGTCGCGTATGGGGTGACAGTTGTCCGCAGCTTGATAATTCTACGCCATGACCAACTATCCCTACCTCTTCCGCCCGCTCGACCTTGGCCATGTGACCCTGCCGAACCGGGTTCTCATGGGATCGATGCACACCGGCCTGGAGGAGCTTGGCGATTTTGACCGGGTCGCTGCCTATTACGCCCGGCGGGCCGAGGGCGGCGTGGGTCTGATGGTTACCGGCGGCATGGCGCCCAACCGGGAAGGCGGTGTTATGCCGGGGGCGGCGGGGCTTTTCAGCGACGAGGATATTGCCAACCATTCCCGGGTGACGCGCGCGGTACACGACGCGGGCGGGCGGATCGCCATGCAAATCCTTCATGCTGGCCGCTATGCCTATTCGCGGGAATGTGTGGCGCCCTCGCCGGTCAAGTCGCCGATTTCTCCCTATTCGCCTCATGAACTGGACGAGGAGGGGATCGAAAAGCAGATCGCGGACATCGTCGAGGCGGCGCGCCGGGCGCAATTGGCGGGTTACGATGGCGTCGAGATCATGGGGTCCGAGGGGTATTTTCTGAACCAGTTTCTGGTGACCCACACCAACAAGCGGACTGATCGTTGGGGGGGAAGTTATGAGAACCGGATGCGTTTGCCGGTCGAAGTTGTGCGCCGCGTCCGGGAGGCGGTTGGGCCTGAGTTCATTCTGATCTATCGACTGAGCATGATCGATCTGGTGCCGGACGGGTCGACGTTTGAAGAAGTGATCACATTGGCGCAAGCTGTTGAAAATGCTGGTACTTCGATCATAAATACTGGGATTGGCTGGCATGAGGCACGCATTCCCACCATTGCGACCAGCGTGCCGCGGGGCGCCTTCACTTGGGTAACAAAGAAGCTCATGGGGCACGTGGGTGTGCCTGTGATCACATCGAATCGGATCAACGCGCCCGAGATTGCCGAGGCAGTTCTGGCTGATGGTTCCGCCGACATGGTCTCGATGGCGCGGCCGTTCCTGGCCGATCCGGACTTTCTGGCCAAGGCGGCGGCGGGGCG
>CAJICO010000424.1_pt1 | contig 31480 bp, 32 predicted proteins | sample 9199701 | NCBI WGS metagenome assembly CAJICO01 (sample SAMEA7708339, study PRJEB35096) | sediment metagenome | biome: marine neritic benthic zone biome [ENVO:01000025]; feature: sediment [ENVO:00002007]; material: shallow marine sediment [ENVO:03000034] sea grass bed [ENVO_01000059] ... | reverse complement strand
TTACTCGTCGGTCGCGGGCAAGCGGCGGCACATGGGGCACCCACCTGGTGTCATCGCGCAAAATGTCCTGATCCATCTCCAGATGATGACGCAGCACATGGCCGACGCACCACTCGACCATGCCCTCGGTCAGCCCAGGATCGACCATCCGGGCCAGGGGCTGCGTCAATGTCGGATTGCCGACCACACTCTCGACCCCTGCCCAAAGGTTGAGAACAACCTTGGCCCCGGTAAATGGTGAGAAGTCCTGTAACCTGCTGGAGGGTGCGTAGACGATGTAGTCGATCGTCTCCGGTGCTTCCGGCACGATTTCGTGCAAAACCTCGGCCTCTACCCCGACTTCGGCCAGCGCGCGGATCAATATATCGCGATAATCTTCCCAGTCAGATTTTGGGGCCGAGAAGAGTATCCTCATCGCCCGCGCGGCCTGTGGATATGGGCCGATTGCACCAGCCCGAATGCCGCCAGCAGCACCAACATCGCCGACCCGCCATAGCTGACCAGCGGCAGCGGCACACCGACGACCGGCGCTAGCCCCATGACCATGGACATGTTTACCGCGAAGAACAGGAATAGCGTGCCAGCGATCCCCAGCGTCAGGAGGGAACCGAACCGATCCTTGTTTCTTACCGCCGAAAGCACACAGAACAGGATGATCAGACCGTAAAGCGAGAGAAGTGAAATGCCACCCACAAACCCGAATTCCTCCGCCAGTGTCGTGAAAATGAAATCCGTGTGCTTCTCCGGCAGGAAATTCAGGCGCGACTGGGTACCCTGCATGAAGCCCTTGCCGGTCCAGCCGCCCGAACCAAGCGCAATCTTCGATTGAGTGATGTGATAGCCCGCGCCCAAAGGATCGCTCGAAGGATCGAGGAATGTGTCGATCCGCCGGAACTGGTAGTCCTTGAGAAGCTGCCAATCGGTGCCGCGCGATGCGAATACCGTATAGACAAGCGCCCCGGCACCCGCTGCCACCGCAATGAAATACCACCAGCTGACACCGGCGCAGAACATAACGATGCCGCCGCCTGCGATCAGCAGAATAGCTGTGCCGAGATCGGGCTGCTTCAGCACCAGTGCCGTCGGTATGAGCGTCAGGATTACTGGCGGGATCACCCAGAAAGGCCGCGAAACCCTGGCGATCGGCAGCCAGTCATAATATGCCGCCAGCACCATCACCAATGCGACCTTCATCAGTTCCGAGGGTTGCAGCCGCATGAATCCCAGATCGATCCAGCGCTGAGCCCCCATGCCGACCGCGCCAAAAAACTCGACCAGCACCAGCAAGCCAAAGGCCCCCAGGTAGGCAAGCCCCGAAACCGAGCGCCAGAACCAGATTGGGACCATGCCTATAATCATCATGACGATCAGGCCCAGAACGAAGCGCTTCATCTGCGGCTCTGCCCAGCGACCAGTGTCGCCGCCCGCCACCGAGGTGAGCATCAAAAACCCGACCGCCGACACCGCCATCAGCAAAAGAACCAGCGCCCAATTGGCGTAAAGCACTTTCCGCATGCCCGTGGGCACGGTCTGAACTTTGTACTCCAGGTAACTCACGCGCGGCTCGCCTTTGGCTCGGGCTTCAGGCGGGGGCGAAGAACCATCTCTTCATGCTGCTGCTTGATGCGTTCACGTTGATCCGAAGGGTAAGCCTCTAAGGGCGGCACATCACCGTAAAGCGCATAGAGCATGATATCGCGCGAGGGCGGTGCCGCAGCGGACGATCCGCCACCGCCGTGTTCCACAATCGTGGCCAAAGCATACTTCGGCTTGTCGTAGGGCGCGAAGGCTACGAACAAGCCGTGATCCCGCCGGTTCCAAGGCAGCTGATCATTACGCGTGACGCCTCGGGCACGCTCAGCGGCGGTGATATTACGCACCTGGCTTGTGCCGGTTTTGCCCGCCATCTCAAAGCCTTCGCTAACGATCCTCGACCGACGCGCGGTGCCTCGAGAGCCATTCGACACATTGTGCATGGACTTTCGAATCATACGCAGCAGATTGTCTGGAACGTTAAGCTTCGGCGCCTCCCCGATCGGCGCTTCGACACCGTTGATGGATTTGATGAGCCGCGGTGCGACAGCCTTGCCGCTGGCGATTCTGGCCGTCATGACTGCAAGCTGAAGGGGCGAGGTCAGAACATCGCCTTGTCCAATGGCCGTATTCAAGGTTTCGCCGGGGTTCCAACGCTCACCGCGCACCTGTGCCTTCCACTTGGTCGAGGGCACGATGCCTTCGCGTACCGCTGACATCGGCAGATCGTGCCGTTCGCCAAGCCCGAATTCGTGGCAAAGCTCGGCCAACCGGTCGACTCCTACCCGCTGTGCCGCTTCATAGAAATACACGTCGCAGGATTGCGTAATCGCACTGTCGAGATCCATGTACCCGTGACCTCCGCGTTTCCAGCAATGGAAACGCCGACCACCCAGCGACGTATGCCCGGGGCAATAAACCGTCTCATTCGGGCCAATGACGCCCGCCCGAAGCGCCGCCAGGCCCGTCAACATCTTGAAAGTGGACCCAGGCGGATAAAGCCCCTGGACCGTCTTGTTGAAAAGCGGCTTGTAAATATTCTCACGGAGGGCGCCGTAGTCACTCGTAGAGATGCCCCGGACGAACAGATTGGGATCGAACGAGGGTGCAGAGGCCATCGCCAGAAGGTCGCCGGATTCGATATCCATGACCACGCAACCAGCACTTTCGTTCGCCAGCCGAGCCTGGGCATAGTTCTGCAAACCGTGATCAATTGTCAGCTGCAAATCATTGCCGGGCGTGAAATCATCGCGGCTCAGCTCCCGCATGACCCGGCCACCGGCATTGATCTCAATCCGGCGCGTGCCCGCCCTGCCCCTGAGTTCGGCCTCAAGCTTGGTTTCCACACCGATCTTGCCGATCTGGAACTTCGGGATCTGCAGAAGCGGATCGGGATCTTCGATCTTTGACAGATCGTAGTCGCTGACCGGACCCACATAGCCAACGATGTGAGCGAAATCCTCGCCCAGCGGGTATTCTCGCGAGAGACCGACGTCCGGCGTGATACCGGGCAATACCGGCGCATTTAGAGCCACTTCGGCGATATCTTCCCATGCCAGTTGATCGGCGAGTGTTATCGGCACAAAGGGGCTCCGCCGATACATCTCTTTCAGCGCCCGCTCGACATCACTGTCATCCAGTTCCACCAGACGCCGTACCATGGCGATGGTCTCGTCGACATTTCCTGCGTCTTCGCGGACGATGATGATGCGATAGTTCTGAGCGTTCTGGGCGACGGGAATGCCGTGACGGTCAAAAATAATGCCGCGAGACGGCGGAATGAGGCGCACATTGATGCGGTTCTCTTCGGCCAACAGGCGGTACTGATCCGCCTCTTCCACCTGCATCTGGCGCATCCTCATGCCCAGAAGGCCCATGAAACCCAGCTGAGCCCCAGCCAGAACAATGCCCCGCCGTGTGACCAGGCCGGCGGCATCATCGGTTTCTTTTGACGATCTCTTCATTGTCTCGACATCAGCCGTTCGGGATCACCGGCCCTGATTTTGCGAACGCCAAAGGCCCGCCCTGCCAGAATGACCACAAGCGGATAGCTGATCACAGTGAAAAACAGGCGAATAACTGTCATTCCCACGCTTGGTTGTTCAACACCGAAGATCGACAGAATGATTGCATTCGCAAGCGCCATTGCTGCGACGACACCGGCGATAAGCAGCCACTCGGTAAAGAACGACGCCGACCGCAAAGTCGCGTGCCAACCGCGCAGGAATTCCGCACCAAGCACCGCAAGCGCGGCCCACAGGCCCGGCGGTCGCATGAAAAGCAAGTCCGCCGCCAGCATAACCAACGCGACTAGCAGGATCGGCACGTAGTCCGGTCGCATTATGACCCAGGAAAATACCATCAGCAAAATAACGTCCGGTCCCGGCAAACCACCCGGGCCGGGGCTGAGTGGCACGAGCTGGAGGAAACCAACAACGGCGGTAAGCCCGACAAAGACCAACCGATATACCCAGATCGTGTTTCTACGCTCAGCCATCGGTGCTGTCCTCGGTGGCCAGCGAGGCCGAGGGTTCGGGCAGGACCGGGCCAATCAGACCTTCCGGCGCCTTGATCTTTTCCCCGCGCTGACTGCGCAGGACTCTCAGAAACTCAAGCCGTTCGTAATCGGCGGCAAGCCGCAGACGAAGCCGCCCGTCGCGTGCCAAAACAACGCTGCCGACCAGCAATCCCGGGGGGAACACGCCGCCGTCCCCGGAGGAAACCACACGGTCGCCCGGGCGAACCTTCTCGGGAAGTTCAACGAAATCCAGTGCCGGCAAAGAGCTATTGTCGCCCGACAGCATGGCCCGCTGACCGGAAGGCTGAACGGTAACGGGCACACGGCTGGCGTTGTCAGTAAGAAGAAGCACCCGGCTCGACCGCTGCCCAACTCCCGAAATCCGCCCCACCAAGCCAAGGCCGTCGGTTACCGCCCACCCGTCCATTATGCCGTCGCGGGCACCACCAACGTTCAGTATGACCGAGTGCCTGAATGGCGAACCGCTGTCGGCGACCACCTGCCCCGTGACAACTGTCAAAGCCGGGTCGAGCCGAACCTTGTTCAGGTCCAAAAGCTTGGCGTTTTCCTGCTCGAGTTGCAGGGCAGCCTCTTTCCAGGCCTTCATTTGCTGAAGCTCGTCCCGCAAATCACGATTCTGGCGTTGTAGCGCGGCATATGACTGAAAACCCCGAACCATCTTTATCGTTTCCGCCACCGGAACCAACGCCCAATCCACGTTCGGAACGACCCAGTCGACCAGTTGCGCGCGAAACCTCTCGGCCCGTGGTCCATCGACCCGCCAAAGTACGAAAAGGCCAATAAGCACGAGCACAATGCACCCGACCGCCAACCGGCGAATGGGACGGACATAATCTTCCTGAGTGCCTGTCTGCCGTGCCAAGCGTGCCTCTTCCTTGCAACTCCTTTGAATATAGCAGCAAAACTCTTGGAAGAGTTTTGCAAATTTCTTTCAAAGAAATTCGGCCCCGGCCTAACTGTCGTAGTCGATCACATGCCGGAGTTGCTTTTCGTATTCGAGCGCCTTTCCGGTTCCCATGGCCACGCAATTCAACGATTCATCGGCAACGCTAATTGCCAGACCCGTCTGCTCGCGGAGCGCCAGATCCAATTCGCCAAGCAGTGCACCGCCCCCGGTGAGCATCACGCCCCGGTCGACGATATCGGCAGCCAGATCGGGCGGGGTGGCTTCCAGGGCCGTCATCACCGCTTCGCAAATCTGCTGAACCGGCTCCGCCAAGGCTTCGGCCACTTGCGCCTGATTGATTTCGGTTTCCTTGGGCACACCATTCAACAGGTCACGGCCCCGGATCTCCATGGATTGTCCCCGCCCATCATCGGGCATCCGGGCGGTTCCGATCGTGGTTTTTACACGCTCGGCCGTCGAATCGCCGATCAGAAGGTTATGCTGGCGGCGGAGATAACTAACGATGCTCTCGTCCATCCGGTCGCCACCGACGCGCACCGAACGGGCGTAAACAATGTCACCCAGCGAAAGCACCGCCACTTCGGTGGTCCCGCCACCAATGTCGACAACCATGTTGCCGGTGGGATCGGTAATCGGCATGCCTGCGCCGATAGCCGCCGCAATGGGTTCGGCGATCAGACCCGCCTTCTTGGCGCCGGCCGATTCGACTGATTGCCTAATGGCGCGCTTTTCCACCGGCGTTGCCCCGTGAGGCACGCAGACAATCACGCGCGGTTTCGAAAAAAAGCCGCGCTTGTGCACCTTGTTGATGAATTCCTTGATCATCGCCTCGGCCACATCGAAGTCGGCGATGACACCTTCGCGCATGGGCCGGATAGCTTCGATACTGCCCGGCGTTCTGCCCAGCATCAGCTTGGCATCTTCGCCTACGGCCAGGACTTTCTTCTGCCCGTCCTTCACATGATAGGCCACAACCGACGGCTCGTTCAGGATCACACCCTTGCCTTTGACATAGACAAGTGTGTTTGCCGTCCCGAGATCGATCGCCATATCCGTCGAAAACAATCCGCCGAAGGCCATTCTTTCTGCCCCGATTTTGCTTGGTCCGCGGGTGGGCGGACCCGTTTACATATAGTGCTGCGCCCTGCCGTCCGAAAGTGATTCCGTCACGGAACTGGGCGCTATTACGCTGTAGTTGCCCGAAGACAGTAGCTACAGCCTTCTATCAAAACGCTAAACTGGGCACTATTGTGGCCGAATGGCGAACAATCAGCGGCTGTTATTCAGCTACCAGCCCCAACCAAGCCGCCGCCAGTTCCGTTGTCTTGCCTGGATCGACGGCGACGAATGCCGAGACATCTCCGATCTCGACGAAAATCATCGCCAATCCAGCGTCCCCACCGGGCGAAATAACAGTACCGCAGGCAAGGGATTCCTCGGGAAACAGCGTATCGAACTTGCTGAAATAGCCGTCTAGAAACACCGCCGCCTGTTCTCCCAGCAAGGCCACAGCTGCAGCATCGCCGTTCTGATCGGTTACGTCTTCGCCTTCGATCCGCAACCAGGCAACTCCGCTTTTGCTTATATTTTTCAGATATTTGGTGAGAATATCCTTCGGCTCCAAGCGCTCCTCGGTACCTTTGGCTACATTCCAGGCCCGTGCCAGAAGGTTTGAAGGCACGCCGATGTCTGATCCAAACTTGCTGGTTAAACGTTCGGTTTTCACTTCCACCGGGTCGCCCGCGGAAAACGCCTGCACAAGAACCTCGCGAAGTGCCTGCAGACCGGGATCTTCGACGTCGGCCAATGCCTTGTCGGCCAAACCCTCAGCTCCTGGGATGCCGGGCACGGGGGACAGAAGCGCTTGCAATCGCTTGTTGGCAACCGCCAGATGGAACACCGTCTCGCCTGTGCTTAGCGTCAGTCTACGTGGCAGAATCGTTTCGTCTATTTCGACAACAAGCGCTGCAATCAGGGCATCGGATTCGGCACCGCGAAGTTTGCGAGCTTCGCTCGCCGCCCGTTCACGCTGACGAAGTTTCGCCAGTTTCTCCTGAAGACGGGCAAAATCGCTCACGTCCACCCCTGCCTAGCTGTCCAGCGCCACGATACGGTCGAGCGCCGCATAGGCGCAATCCTGCAGTGCCGCGAGATCGGCTCTGGCTTCCGAGACCAGGATCAAAGCCTCGGACGCGTTTCCGGGACAGCGCAGAAACACCCGAACTTCCCGACCTGTCATCAACATGGCCGAAGATGCAGGGGCGTTTTCAGTTTCATTCGCCCAAAGTGCTTGCGCACCATCAGCAATGTTACCGTCAAGTGCCAGATGCGCGGACTTGGAAAGCGCATCGAGTTCTTCCTGTGCTGGGCTACCTGCAGAACTGGCGCATAGCACCAGGCGCGACTGCAGATCCGCATAGGCAACGAGGAGACAACCCGACAACTCGGCGCGCAAATTGTCCAGTACCTCGGCTACGCCCATTTCGCCTTTGCCTCCAGCCTTGCCCGTTCCGGGTCTGACAACTTAATGATAGGCGAATGCCCGGGGCGCAAGCCCCGCTAGGCTGTCCATGCAAACCGATTCAAATTCGTCGCTAACTTGTCGATCCAAGCGAACGGGGCCGAATCCGGGTTGGCATCACAATCTTCGAGGTCTTCGGAACGTCCTCGACATGCGGTTTGAAGGGCGGGCTGATCTCATCGACATTCCGGCTTCGCGGCAGTGGGCCACCGCTGGCGACCTCATCGATCAATCCAAACAGCTTTTCGAGGAGCAAATCAACCCCGCTTTCGGCCCAATCTTCGGAATCGCGGCCCGTGTTCAATGCTTTGATCAGCGAGACAGGCAAAACCGACCTGAAAAGTCCCTTGGTTTCGCTCTCGACGCGTTTCACAACCCGCATGCGGTCACGCTCTGACAGGATCTTATCCATACGCGTCAGCAAAAGCAGGCTGCGCCGGTAAAGCTCTTTCGGCATGGTTGACCAAACCGCCGCCTCGCTTTGCCGCCACGCTTGAGTGGCATGGCTGCACCAGATGACAATGTCGGCATTATGGATCACCCGCTGCCAAACTTCGGCAGCCATATTGGGGTCCGAGATGCCCGGCATGTCGATGATATCGCACCGGTCCAAGATCTCGGCTTTCTGGAAGATGCGGATGTGGTTGGTTCTGGCAACGGAAACTTGTTCGAGTTGGTCGAGCGAGACGTCATGTTCCGATCCATCCAGGTCGACGCGGAAAGGCTGTTCGTCGCCCTTGGCGATCCACACGGGAGGAAGCTGCGTTGCCGTTACACTTACAGGCAGTGCGGAAGCGCCGATCAGCAGATTTGAAAGTGTGCTTTTGCCGGCTGAGAACTCGCCCATCAAGGCCACGCGCGGGTGTTGCGGGCGTTCAGAACGGGCGACACGCTGCGGCTTGGTCACAGGAACGACGGCGGAGGTATCGTCAGCCGCCGCGTCCGACATTTGCACATCGAAGTCCTGGGCGTCTTCGTCCCCATTCTCTTCCGTGCCCTCCCAATCCGAGGCCATGCCGGTCTGTGGTGCGGTTTCCAGGGTGTCATCAGTCACGGCTGGCTCCCCAGTCTCGAGCGCACTGATCTCATCGGCTGCTTCTTCAGGATCCGAGAGCCCGAAAGGCGCGCGCTCCTCGTCCAGTTCGTTGTCGTCACCAACGAATTCTGGGGCCAACTCGTCCGCTTGGGCTTCGAAATTCTGGTCCGGCTCTGGAGACGTGGCCAATTCCGGCGCAATTTCTTCCGTCTCCTCCTCCGGGGGGGTACCGGAATCCTGAATGCGGTCTACGACTGTATCGGCGACAAGTTCCGAGACTGTGCGTTCGCCAAATGGTTCCCGCTCTTCGGAATTGTCTGCGTCCAGCCGCGATAGCTCATCCGCTAACTCATTGGCGGCATAGTCAGCCACCTCCGTTTTGTTCTCGATGTCACTGGTCTCGGCAGGTTCCACCGTAAATCCTGCATTTGTGACGCTCCGAGCGGCACCGTCCAATAACGGTCCTTCTTCTCCGACTGTTTCTGAAACCAATTCCGAGACCGTGCGAGCACCTTCCAAAGTCGAGCCTACGTCGGGCGCCTCTACCTCGTCGGAGACCTGTTCAATGACCTCCTCCACATCATCAGCGTTTGACTCGTCGACCTCCAGATCACCCGCGGCTTCCAAAGTGTTGCTCACACCGTTGGCGGCTGTGTCATACACCAATTGCGATGCTGTACGAGAACTTTCCCACTGAAAACCTGATGCTCCAGTCTTCTCATCCTCTGCTTCCGCTGCTTCCGGCTCGCTCGCCGCATCGGGCTCACGTGGGACCGGCCAAGTTGGCAGGCCGCTGCCAAGGACAGTTGCGGACACCAGTTGCGAAACCGTGCGTGGATTCTCCGACGTGACAGCAGTTGCGAACGGGTCTGCCCCTTCCGCGGTGTGGGGTGCCTCCGCATCTTCATCGTCCGATATCTCACCGAAGGGGTCGATATCCTGATCATCCAACGGGTCTTCGTCTGCGCCCAACTCCGGCTCGACCGCGTCGTGTCTGTCGTGTGAGGCTGCCGCTTCCCCGATTGGCCCGACATCCGAGGACTGTGACTCATCGCTCACATCAGTGGCTGCGGACTCACTCTGGAACGGGTCGTTTGAAGATTTCGTCGTCTCGCGACTGAACCCCAATCCATTCTGTTCAACAATCTGATCCTGTTCGCTCATGTCGGCGTCCCAAATGTGCTTCACGCGGCAAACCCGGTGAGGCTGTCAATCGCTTCCTGCAGTTGCGCGCGCTTGGCGGCCGCACTGCTTTCGTCAAGCATATAGCCCACCTCTTCGGGCTCACTTGCCGCCTGTTCGGCGACGCGGGCCAGAATACCCCGCTGCTCGGTAAAGAACTCGAAAAGTGCTTGCATCGAGGCATCGCGGATCGACTCCGCATGGGACCCACGCAATGCCTCCACGATCGGGTCAGTCTCGGCCTTGATGATCGTGGCGAATTCAGTGGCGAAATTGCGATAGCCGCGCTTTTTGTGCCACCAGCGGCTCCACCAGGTGCCCTTGAGATCAAGGGCAATGGTCTGGCCCAGAAGCACTGGCGAGGGAATGCGCGGCGCGGCAGGCGCTTCGATGCCAAACCGTTCGTCGGACACTTCGAACAAACGATGGTAGAGCGCGGCATAGTCCTCAGCCGTCGCCATAAGAACCTTCTTGGTGCCTTTCTGGGCATTGCGACCGAAGACCTGATAGGCGGTCCGCAACAGTATGCGAAGTCCGGTAGGGTCATATTCCCAGATTTCGTCTTCGCCATGCTGATCGAGGTGCTGAAGAAGCGATCCCGTGGCCCGTTCGAGGAAACTGCGGTGCGACCTTTCCAGGCGCTTGTGAAAATCGGCAATGGCATCGTTGAATACACCGACCATTGCGGCCATGGCACTGTCTTCAAGACGCGTAATCTCGGCGTCCATCTGACTGAATTCCAAGGGCGGCAATTCTTGATCGCTCTCGCGCCGGGATACCACTTCCTGGGCGGCATTCATCCCGTTGGCAAGGTTCATGGCAGATTTCGCCACCCGATCCAGAAGCTCCTGCCCCATGCCTTCGGAAATGCGCTCGCTCAGTGCCGCGTATACAGTCGGTACGCCCGAGAGGTACCAGAGTTGCTCAACCTCGCCCTCAAGAACCTCGGGGAGAACGCCCTCGCTCGCAGCCCAGGCCGACATTGCCTCAATTGTGCTGTCTTCGATCACATCTGTTCGGCCGGTCAGCGCGGCATTCGCGCAAAGTGCCGAGGTGAAGATGATCTGTGCTTCCTTCGGACCGTCGTGGTCAATCAGCGTTTGGCGAATGCTGTCGCGGATCTCGGGGATTTGTGATGCCGGATCGCTCAGTTCGTCGACCCGATTCACAACAATGATCACTTCGCGGGACTTCACGTTGGCAATCATCCGGATAAGCGCCAGGTCAACCGTCGAAAGTGCCTGATGCGCTGCCAGGACGACGACGCAAATCCGACTTTCGCGGATCGCCCGGATCGTAATCTGCTCGCGGATCATGAACGTGTCATTCACACCTGGCGTGTCGCGGATGCAAAGGGGCATCGGCAGCTCGGGCCGGTGCACGAACAACTGAGCCGATTTGGTAATGTCGGCGAAACGGCCCTGATCCTGGCTGGTCTCGTGGTCATCCTCGAAATCGTCGCCCAGGCAGACGTACCGCTCGATCAGATCGCTGTTTATGTAGTTATAGTCATGCTCTTGCCCAAGAAGCAGCTCGAACTTCTCGCCAAGTCGTTCGCGTGATTTCTCGCGCATTTCAACAACTTGTTCGCGGACTTTCTCAAGCTCATCCTCGGCGCCGGCGCGACTCGCCAGCTCGCCAATCCGCCCGCCGCGATCCAGAAGCCGGCTCCACTCTTCCATGTCGAAAAAACGGAACTTCGCGCGGTTTTCTTCGGGTGTCGTATAGGGATTCAGATGCAGCGAGGTAACAACCGACGTCCAGGGATTCACATCCGCCGGCAAAAGATCGGGAAGACCAACCATGGCATTCACCAGGGATGTCTTACCGGCCTTGACTTGGCCGATCATGGTGACAGACGGCTCAGCGTGTTTCAGCTGATGGTGGAGCTTTCGCGCCGCTCTGCTCGTCTGCTTGTCGCCGATCTTGCCCAGACGAACCAGCGTCTGGCGCAATTCCTGCGACCGCTCAATAAATGGAACCAGCCCCTCGAACCCCGTGTTCAGAAGCTTCGCATGTTCCGCCTGGGGAGCACTCCCAACCGGAATATTTGCTTCAGCATTCATGTCGTCCTGCCAAACGCTAACCTAAACTCATTTCAGGACCCCGAACGGGTGTCCCGCATCTTGTACAAAACCCGGTTAACATGGCCTTTTTGTGGCGCATTTCCGGTCAATCACGATAGTTTGGGTGGTTTGTTCAGACCTTACGCGGCCAGCGTCTGTTCCATGTCTTTGCGAAGCTGCAAAAGCAGCGTCACAGCATCTGCCGCCGGGCCGTCGCCATCTTCCACCTGCATCAAAACCATCATGTCTGAAGCTTCACCAAGCTCGTCGAGAAACTCGTCGACAGCGTCGCAGCCGCTCTCGTCCTGACTGAACAGGTCGACGAGATGTTCAACGGTATCAACACACTTTTCCACCAGTGCGTTGGCGTTACCCTCGCCCATGGTGGCAGCCGCTTCGGCAAGCCCATCGCCGCGCCGTTTCAGGTAACCGATGGAACTCACGAAAACCTCTTTATTTTCAGCCTTCTGAGGTGCGTTATTGATATCGGGCAAGGCTGCCTCAGGCGCCTTCGCCACGACGGGCGCGTCAACAATCGGCGCGACGTCACTCGGCGGCTGCGGCTCAGGAACCGGATCCGGCACTGGGTGTGGTCGCGAAGTCGGCCGTCCTTGGGCGCCAGCCTGATATCTTGCAAGGAACATGTGAGCTGAATCGAAATCCGCTCGGCGCCCACGCTCGGCGTGGCGCAAAAGCTCGGACGTCAGAGCTCCCCCGCCTGACGCATGAAACATGGCCTCGTCTACGCTTCCGCCGCTCTTTGCGCGAACGGCCTGAAGCGTTGCCACTGCGAAAAGCGAATGAAACTCTTCGGCAACAATCGATTCAAGATCGGCGACACGGCTCGAAAGCACTTTCTCGGCGGATAGCCTGTCGGCCTTGGTCAGTACGAGGAATGCGTGATCTTTCAAACTGTCGGGAACGCGCGACCAGATTTCCTGTTCCGCCGGTCCAAATTCCTGAGTGCACCAAAGGGCAATGTCCGTGCGCCTGACGGCCCAGTCAACCGCGGACTCAAGCTCTTCCGCCGCACCGTTGGTGACGACTTCCAGAACGGAAATGCGGCGCAAAATATCTACCGGTGCTTCCAGCCTTAAAAACGCCGCTCCCTCGGTTTGGAGCTTGCCAAAGTCGAGGTCTTCGAACGTTTCAACAGCGCCGTCGGCCATTGTCAGGGTCATCTTGTGTTTTTCGCCCCAGACGAATTCCGTCGTCGGGATAGACGCATCCGCCGTGACCAGGCTTTCGCCCAGGAACATATTGACCAGTTCCGTCTTGCCGGATTTCGGATTGCCAAGGATTGAAACCCGAACCGGTTGCGAAAGGCGGTTCAGCAGGTGCTGTGCATAGTCCCGCGCCGCCTTCGGCATCGATTCCGAATCTAAAGCGAGGCTCAACCTGTCAATCAGCGTGTCGTCTGCCGCGTTGTCCTTCATGCTCCACCGTCACTCGCCAGCCAGCGGCGGCGTAGGAAAATCGGCGACCGGTCGTCAGACTTCGGCTCCGCATGTCCGTTTGAACCATGCGGGGGAGTGGGTGGCGCCTCCTGATTTTGGGCAGCCGTCTCGCCCGACATCACCGGGCGTGTCTTGACCCGTGGCGGACGCTTCTCGCGGCGCTCAAATTCAGGAGCGAAAATGTTCCCGTCCGCGCCGTTCACGTGCGCCATTTCGATCTTGATAACCGAAAAACAGACGTTGTCCTGCTCGGTAGCGTCAAGTTCCCGCAGCTCGTCCAGAAGCGACTCAGCCACCGCCGATGCACCTTTCGCAGCATTTTCCTCGGCGATTTGAGTAATCTGAGCGTTGGTCAGAAACTGCAGCCCATCGCTGGCAACGATTAGAACATCGCCTGGCTTCAACTGGAACGGACGGTCGGGGCAATCGATCCGTTCGATCGGCTCGCCGATCAAAACAGAGGTTAAAGCGTTGCGATCCGGGTGATTGCGTCCCACATCCTCGGGCATCATGCCCGACCGCACCATATAGTCTATATGCGGACCCAGGGAATGGTCTTCGTTCAGCTGCCGCAGCCGCCCGTTGCGCAGAAGATAGAGCGGAGAGTCTCCAATCGAGATCCAAAAAAGCGCATCGCGGACAAACACCGGTGCCACGAGAGTGGCTCCCATGCCTGCGGTCTGAGGGTTATTCACGGCATGGGCCGCCATGCACTCGTTTGCCGACACCGCGGCACTCTTCAGAATATGCCCAACATTCGATTCAAAACCGTCAACGTCGGATGACTGAAACTTCAGCTCACTGAAGACTTCCGTCACGACGATTTTCGACGCCACATCGCCGGCCGCGTGCCCGCCCATGCCGTCCGACAGAACGGCATAGCCGAAATCAGCGCCCATCGGAAAATCCGTGGCGATCGCGTCTTCCTGGTAGTCGCGGTGACCGCGATTCAGGACCGACGCAACGTCGTACCTTATGTCAGGCGTTTGGTTCATTCGGCAGCAGTATTTCCTTCTGACGCCCAGCTGAAGGATTCGCCGCAAAGAGCGATAAACTTCAACGTCGTCTCACCAATACGAATTTCATCGCCATTCGCCATTTCCTCGGTCGAAAGCACCGGCATGCCGTTCAATCGAACCATGTTCGACTTGCCGCCATGGCCAAGGAAAAATTTGCCCTGCTCCTCGTCATAGGCAACCGCGGCGTGGTTGTTCCGGCTGATCGACGTATCGCCGAAATCCAGCCGCACCGCCTGATCCTCGCCGCGCCCTAACTGGCTGACACCAGAATGAAGCGTGAAACAATAGCCGCGTCCCGGTCCGTCAATCAGAACGATCCAGCCAACCGGCAAATGCGAGATACCAGAATGCTGATCCTTGCCTTCGTCCTCAAAGACATCCTTTTGAGCCAGTTCGTCGGCCTGGAATCCCAGTAGGCGCGTCTTCACCCGACCGGCGCTCCGACCGGCCCGGCCGCTTACTGCCGCCGCCGCGAAATTCTCTTGTGAAGCGGTGGCCGGCGCCTGCTCGACTTCCGAGGCAACCTCGTCGGCCATTTCCCAGATTTTCTTGCGAACTTCAGATTCTGTGGGGCCCTGGTCCACGTCTTCGTCCTCGGAATTCGCAAAGGCTACCGCCTCGGACACAGCGCTGCTTGGACGCGGGGCGAAATCGTCCTCTTCATCAAGGTCGCCGTAGTCGTCCTCGTCCTCAAAATCGTCCTCGAAATCATCCTCGTCGATGTTTCCGAAGGCATTCTGCTGTTCTGGCTGCGGCTCGCTAACCTGCCGTGCGAAAGGACTCGCCGGGAAGGCACTCTTGGTTTCCGAGCTTTCTCTAGCCGTCGCTTCATCAGCAAAGTCATCTTCGCTCAGATCGGAGGGCGTGCGCGCAATTCGGGCAGCTTCCGCAGCCGACATCTCGTCTTCGACCGACATTACCGGATCCTCCGTCATTCCGTCTTCGGCTGCAGCAAACAGGGCTGCATCATCGTCGCCCGCACCCTGGTCCCAGATGGGCGAGCGCGTGTTCGGACGGGTTACCACCCGGCTTATGGGACGGCTGGTCGAATGCGGACGCACAACCTTGGCCAGGTCATCGCGATAGGGGCTCTGCTCTTCCGGATCCGCCGAAGGATCGCGGCTGACCACATGGCGTAGAACACGGTCGGCCTTCGTTGCGGCGGCAGCAGCCTTGAGGTGCGCCATCGAGGACCGGCGGCGGCTGACCTCGCTGTCGGTCATTGCCGTTTCGGTCTTTTCCATGATCCGCTCTTCGGTTTCAGGGTTCGACATCGCATTCCGTGCCTGGGCTCTCCGCCCGAAGTCCTCGTCATCAGACCAATCTCTGCTTGTGGGTCTCTGCGACTGAACACGCTCGGATTCGTCGGGGCTTACCTGACTGACAGACCGCATTGCATCGCGGATTTCCGTCACCAGCCGGTGCTTGTCCGAGGTCTTGCGGCGAAGATCGATGTCCATCTCTTCTTCGCCCCAGTCTTCGTCATCGTCCCAATCCTCTTCGTCCCAATCGCCGTCTTCCCAGCCGGATGCCGCAACGTCAGGCTCCTCCGGCTTGGCAACAATTTTCTGGCTCGGCTTCCGCTGGTGGGCCTGGGTTGGATTCACATTGCCTGAATCATCGGCCACAGGGATGCTTGCCGGGCGCGCTTCCGGATCATAATCTTCGCCTTGCTCGACAGATCCCATGCTTTCACTGGGCTCTGCCTTCTTCGATAACATTCTCGACAAAATCTTCATCGTACTGCCTCTCAAAGATAATCCGAACGCCCGCGGCGGCCGCGGAGGGTGCCACGCAATAGTCCGAATGGAAGAACCCGACTGAGGATTGACCTCTTCTTACGACGGGATCCGGTGAGTTCGTCATGTGCCTGCGAAGCCGAACGCTGCGCACTAAAAGCGCTGGCCCGGGCCTGCTCGTCCATGAATGTCTGGTCGTCCAGCATGGCCAATTCGTCGAGAGTCTTCTTGCGCTGACGCGCTTGCTCCTGAGCCAGTTTCTGCAAACGCTGCGCTTCCTGACGCTCGTTCGATTGCTTGACTTCCTGTTCTTTGATGTCCGCTTCGACCTGCTTGTTGGTCTCTTGAACCAGTCTCGAGATTGATAGCTCGATCTGCCGGTCAAGCTCGGCTTGCGCCAAGGCGGCAGAGCGCCGGCGCTCTGTGTCGACCAGTTCGATCCACTCGCGGGCCGACTGCAGGCGGTCGGGCGGGAAAACGTTCAGCGCCTTGTCGATGGCGTGCAGGAACGCATCCTCGAACTGCGGGAAATTGCCCGAAACCGGCCGATAGGGATCGGGCCGATCGGCCGCGATGGCGCTGACACGCGCCTGGCTGTCCGGCGGTGCCTCGCCCGTCAGAACGTGATAGAACGTCGCGCCCAACGAATAGAGGTCGGACGACGCATCCTGCGTCGATCCGGCGATATAGAATTCATGCGGGCTGTAGCCATCCTTGACCACATGGAGCGCCGATAGCGCCCGAGACGCCCGCGTCGCCTCTTCTTTTGCGGCACCGAAATCGATCAGGACAGGGTTGCCCTTGCCATCGATCAGTATGTTGTCGGGGCTGATGTCCCGGTGCAGCACGTCGTTCGTGTGAATATAGTGTACGGCTTCAAGGCACCGAAGCAGGATATCCTTCACATCCCGCGGGTGCAGCTTCATCTTCGGATCCTCGATCGTATCCAGAAGATCCCTGCCCCGGACAAAATCCAGCGCCATGTAAGCTGTTAGGTTGTCCTCGAAAACCTGGTGGATGCCGACAATATGCGGATGCTGCAGTTTCGACAGACGCCGCGCTTCCGCACCGAAGTGCTTCACCACCGCATCGAATTCCGCCTGATGCTGGCGCGACCGCGCCATGACCTGGCCGTTGTTGCGGCAGCACATCGACGAAGGGAAGCATTCCTTGATGACGACAATCCGGTCCAGGCTGTCGCGCGCAAGATAGGTCATGCCGAAGCCGCCGGCATTCAGGAACTTCTCAATACGGAACTGCCCGTGCAGAAGCTCGGTACCCGGCTTTAGCGCGTCGGCGAAGGACTCACTCGGTCCCATTTCCGTCTGTTGTGGCCCTGCGTCCATATCTCACCCAAATCAGGCGTCACCGCCAGTGAGAGAGCGTCGGGATTGCCCTTGATTTCCAAGGAGATAATCCGAATTGCCGCCACCACACCTGTTGTGACAGGATCGGGTCTATCGACAGATTTGGCCGATAATGTGGCGTGATCGGGCCATTAGGTATTCAATCCTGCGGCTTTTTTAGAATTGTCTAAGGATTGGAATTTACGAAAATCAGCGGTCTTGTCCAAAGACGGGGCGCAGGATAGGCCGCAGGATATGGCGAAACTCTACTTTCACTACTCGACGATGAACGCGGGCAAATCCACGTTACTGCTCCAGGCGTCCTACAATTATCGCGAACGCGGGATGGAGACATATATTTTGACCGCCGCGCTCGATGGGCGCGCCGGGAAAGGCCGCGTCGCCAGCCGCATCGGCATCACCGCTTCTGCAGACACATTTGATGCCGAGAGCGATCTCTTTGCCTTGCTCGAACGGCGCAAACGAATGGGACCTGTTGCCTGTGTCTTTGTCGACGAGGCGCAGTTCCTGTCAAAAGAACAGGTCTGGCAACTGGCCCGCGCCGTGGATGATCTGGGGCTGCCCGTGATGTGTTACGGACTACGTGTCGACTTCCGGGGCGAGCTCTTTCCCGGCTCCGCGGCTCTCCTCGCACTCGCCGACGAAATGCGCGAGGCCCGCACCATCTGTTTCTGTGGGAAGAAGGCCAATATGGTCGTCCGCCAGGACGCCGATGGCAAAGCGCTTTTGGAAGGCCAGCAAATCCAGATCGGCGGCAACGAAACCTACGTCAGCCTCTGCCGCCGCCACTGGCGCGAAGCGGTGAGGCCAGGCCGATAGCGAACTATTCGATCTCTAGATCGCAGGTAAACCGTTTGCCGCCACCATCTCGTCTCTCTGGGGCCGCAATCAAAAACAATCCCAATGCGTGATCCCGCTCAAGGATGTTGGGATCGGTACCGACTGATTTGCGAACACCAGCATCCGCCAACAGGCACCCCGGACCCGCTTCGACGATGATGTCAGCGCCATCGTCGCCAATACCGGCAGTCCCGTCGCCGTCGCTACCGCGCAACACCTCACCGGAACAGCCATCACCCCGAAGCCAATCCCCTGTATTCGCATTGTACGTGAATTTGCACGGGCCAATGATCATTGATTCCAACGGTTCCTTGCTGAAGGAACCAAGCACGCGAATGGCAAGCGAAAGCTGGCACCCCCGATCAGCGCAAAGCTCCTCGACCACCGACTGCTCAAGGGGAACAAATGCCGCGCCACCGGTGCGGCGGGCATCGAGAATATAGTTTGCCCTTCCGACCCGCCTGCCCGGCTCCGCTGTAATGGTGCCATTGTCATTAATGTAAGGCGCGGGGAGTTCCCCAAGCAGACGCTCATACTCGGCCAGGGTCTTCTCGAGCCTCGCTTGTTTTCTCTTGAGCGCATTCACCTCGGAGTTGAGGCAATTGACTGCCGCGCCCAGTATTCTTACCCTATCTGTACTGCCTTCTCCGCGAAAATTGACACTACAGTCCCTGGCACTGGCCGCCGTCGCGGCAACCAGAAAAATCAAACAAATCGTGACCAGGCGCATCTCTCAGATCCTCCCGAGATGACGCATGTCTACAACATTTGGCCTCTTTCGGATACTCCGCGAATACTGAAAGCGGCAATCGGGATTGACGCGAATTTCTCAGTGCCGAACTCCCTCACGAAGCCGAACCCACCGGGCCAAGCCCGACCAAGGCTTTCAAGGAATTCCAAATCGGCAAAGGGCGCAACCCGGGTAGGGCAGACACTTTGGCGGCGGCCACGCCATCGCCCAGCCTGATCTTCGCATTCAGCTCCTGGCTGTCGTAATGATCGGCGGTCCTCATCAGGTTCAAGTCAAATGGTGGCTGCATTTCCCGTCTCCTTCGCTTGGTTGATCCGAACATGCAGCTTTCCCGCCCACCACGCTTGAAGACACTCCTTAGATTTCCCTGTGATTTCCCTTGGATTTGTCCGAAATCCGATCAGAAACGAAGACACTTGCCCTTTTCCGGCCACTCGGCATTTAAAATCGCGCGTTGCGGCCCTCAGGGATTTCTCGACGGATAGCCAATCAAGCGCATATTTATTTCGCAGCCGGGGACAGAGCCAAGCAGGCTCCTCGCTAATACATCCGCCCGCCAAGCGGCACATCGAGGTCCGGTGTAAGAAGTACGACCTCGCCCATCGCGTCCGGCACGCCCAGGACCAGCACCTCAGACATGACCGGGCCGATCTGGCGGGGCGGAAAATTGACGACCCCCATCACCCGCCGCCCGGGCAACTCACCGAGTTTGTAATTCGCAGTGATCTGGGCAGAACTCTTCTTGACCCCGATCTCCGGGCCGAAATCCACCCAAAGCTTGAACGCCGGATTGCGGGCTTCCGGAAAGGGCTCTGCGCGAGTGATTTCGCCCACACGAATATCCAGCTTCAGAAAATCGTCGAAAGAAATCATTGCCCTGCCAGTTCGCGGCCACGGTTCGCCGCCGCCGAAACAGCGCGGGACAAAAGCGCCGGAAACCCGTCAGCTTCGTTCATCAACACTTTCAGCGCGGCCTCAGTGGTGCCACCTGGACTGGTCACATTGGCCCGAAGCTGGCCGGGGTCCTCCAACGAACTCTCCGCCAAAGCACCAGCACCAGCGACCGTCGCCCGCGCCAACTTCAGCGCCATTTCCTGTGATAAACCTTCCGCCTCTCCGGCGGCAGCAAGGGCCTCGATCAGATGAAAGACATAGGCCGGTCCCGACCCGGAAACGGCCGTAACCACGTCCATCTGGCTTTCATCCTCTAACCGTACTGTCTGGCCCACCGCCGATACCAGCTCTTCCGCCAAACCCAGATGGTTCGCGCCTGCGCTCGGATTGCCAAAAAGCGCAGTTATCCCACGCCCGATCGCCGCCGGTGTATTGGGCATTGCGCGAACGATCGGTGTGCCGCTGCCGAAAGCTTCCTCGAATGTGGAAATCACTGTGCCGGCCGCAATCGAAACCACCAGTGTGGGGCCACCACCAAGCATCGCGACCTGTCCCAGAGCGCTGCCCATCATCTGCGGTTTCACCGCGACAAGGGCCACGGCGGGTGACTTGGGCAACTCTTCGTTGACGTGAACACCCAACGATTGCACCCAGTCCGAAGGCTTTGGGTCGATTACCCAGACCGACGACGGGTTCAGGCCGCTCCCCAGCCAGCCCTCCAGCAAAGCGCCCCCCATCTTGCCGCAGCCGACAAGAACCATACCTCTTTCGTCGATTTCCCCAAATGCCACCGCAGTCACTCCCGAAATCTACATCCGCCTCTTCCCATGAAAAAACCGGGCCGCCAAGTGCGCGACCCGGTTTCTTTGCATCCGCAGGCCGGGGGGTGGCCTGTTAAACGCGGATGCCGGGAAACTTACGCCCTGCCATAGGCCTCGGCGATGGCCACATCGAGCGCCCGCGCCGGGGCCTCGTTGCCCCAGACAACAAGCTGGAAGGCCGGATAAAAACGCTCGGCAGAGAGGACAGCTGCGCGGATCATGGTATCGATCTGCTCGGCGCTGGCCGATTGCCCGCCGGTCAAAACAAGCCCATAACGCCAGACCATCAGCTTCTGCGCCTGCCAGAACGCGAATGCGCCGGCCCAACACATGTCATTGGTGGCATTGAGGATCTCGTAAAGATCCCCCAGTCGTTCCTTGGGCGGATCCATGTCGAACGTGCAGATCAGCCGCAGCGTCTCGTCCTGCGGTGACCAGGCGAGCGTGATCGAATAGGTCCGCCACTGACCTTCGACGGCCATGGCGATCTGATCGTCGGCCACCCGGTCGAAATCCCACTCATGGTGCTCGGCAAGATGTTCAACGATATCAATTGGATGAAGATCTTCTGCAAAATGCTCGGTAAGCGACATGCGCTCCTGCCTCATCTTTTTTTGCCTGGCGGTTGGTCCACCACGGCTTGATGTCTGCTCTAGGTACGGTAGGTTTTTTCACCGCCCTTACGAGATATGGTGTGCCGAAAGGCCGAGCCTGTAAAGCTCAAATTTCGATCTATCCACAAAAACTTTGTCTTCCCGTTGGTAATTGGGGGCGCTCGATGACCCTCAGCACCAACGTCATCATGTGGTCCGGTAGTTTCGATTTTCTGAACCACTGGACGATCATCCAGCGCGAGGCGGGGATGTTATCCGGACTCCAACGCCTCGATCCGCGCCTTCAGCGCCTCATTCTCCTCGCGCGCCTTCCGGGCCATGGCCTGAACCGCCTCGAACTCCTCGCGGGTGACGAAATCACGGTCCGCCAGCCAGCGGTCCAGCATGCCCTTCATCGCCGTCTCGGCCTCGTCCTTGGCCCCCTGAGCCACGCCCATGGCGTTGGTCATAAGCTGCGAGAGATCATCAAAAATCCGGTTCCGGGTCTGCATGGGCCGCGCCTTTCCATTCACAACCTCTCTATATGGCCGCTTAAGGCCGCTCCGCAAGGTTGACGCCCGCCGCAGTCGCTGTAACCAGAACCCCATGCTGATGGCTATCCCGTTCCCCGATCTCTCGCCTGTCCTGGTCGAAATCCCACTTGGCCCGATCAGCCTGCCTATCCGCTGGTACGCGCTGGCATATATCGTCGGCATCGTTCTCGGCTACCTGCTCCTCCGCCGCGCCATCGATCGCCCGGGCCTTTGGCAGAACGATACGCCACCCCTGGATCGCCCCCGCCTCGAGGACCTGCTTACCTGGATGATTCTCGGCATCATCCTCGGCGGGCGCCTCGGCTATGTGCTTTTCTACGGTCAGGGTCAGTTCCTGAGCGATCCCATGGCGATCCTCCGCGTCTGGGAGGGCGGCATGGCCTTCCACGGCGGGTTTCTCGGTGTGCTTGTGGCAGGGATCATCTTCGCCCGGCGCCACGAAATCCCCTACGCAAAACTCGCTGACGGGCTGGCCCTTGCCACACCGCCTGGCCTCCTTCTCGGTCGCGTCGCCAATTTCATCAATGCCGAGCTATGGGGCCGACCCACCGACGTGCCCTGGGGTGTCATCTTCCCTGGCCAGGCCGCCCAGACCTGTCCCGGCATCGAAGGGCTCTGCGCCCGTCACCCGTCGCAACTCTACGAAGCGGGGCTGGAAGGCCTCCTCCTTGGCGTCATCCTCATCGGTCTCGCCTTTTGGCGCGGCTGGTTCAAAACGCCGGGTGCGATCTGTGGCGTCTTTATCGCGGGCTACGGACTCTCCCGCTTCATCGTCGAGTTTTACCGCGACGCCGACGCCCAATTCATCACGGCCGACAACCCCTTGGGCTTCGTCCTTCATGTCGGCAACCTCGGCGTCTCCATGGGCCAGCTCCTTTCTCTCCCGATGATCGCCGCCGGCCTCGTAATCCTTGCAATCGCCCGCCGAAGCAGGTGATCTTCATATTTCCCGAAAATACGCCCGCCGGAGGCACCGCGACCCCAAAGGGGGCGCAACTAAATCGCGTGCGCCAAAGGCGCTCATTCAGATGACGCCGCTTGCGTTGCATCTCTGCGAGGTGATCGAGGCGGGTGGGCCAATCACCGTCGCCGACTACATGAACATTTGCCTTCTTCACCCGGAACACGGGTACTACGCCACCCGCGATCCCTTCGGCACGACCGGCGATTTCACCACCGCGCCTGAGATCAGCCAGATGTTCGGCGAACTCCTGGGGCTGGCAATCGCCCAGGCCTGGCTCGACCGGGGCAGTCCCGCGCCCTTTATCCTGGCCGAACTCGGCCCGGGCCGCGGCACATTGATGGCCGATGCACTTCGTGCCACGGGTCGGGTGCCGGGCTTCCACGCCGCCCTGGACCTGCACCTTGTCGAGGCGTCTCCGGTGCTGCGCCAGATACAGCGAGATACGATAGGCCAGCCCCTCACCCACCACGATGCAATCGAGACTCTGCCCCGGGAGGCTCCGCTCTACCTCATCGCCAATGAGTTCTTCGACGCCCTGCCGATCCGGCAGTTCCAACGCAGCAGAAACGGTTGGCGTGAACGGCTGGTCGGGCTTGATGGAACCGGCCTCGCCTTTGGTCTTTCGGCCGAAATCCATCCAGACGCCCTCGCCCACCGCCTTGATGACACGAAGGAAAGCGACGTGGTCGAAATCAATGCCTCCGCCCAGGCCATCGCGGCCGAGATTGCGGGCCGGATTGGGCGCACCGACGGCGTCGCCATCCTGATCGACTACGGCGGCTGGCGCTCCCTCGGCGACACACTTCAAGCCGTCAAAGCGCACAAACCGGTGCCGCCGCTCGCCAGTCCCGGCGAGGCCGATCTCACAGCCCATGTGGATTTCGAGGCCCTGGCCCGCGCGGCTGAGGGAGCAGCCGGCACCGAAATGGCGACACAGGGCGACTTTCTACGACGCCTCGGCATCGGCCCGCGCGCCGAGGCGCTTGCCGCAAATCTTGAAGGGGACGCCCTGAACCAGCACCTCGCCGCTTACCAGCGCTTGACGGGCGCTCAGGAAATGGGAACGCTCTTCAAAGCCATGGCCCTCTGTCGCCCCGATACACCCCTGCCGCCAGGATTGGTGAAATGACACTCGAGATCATTACCTCTGGGTCGCTCGGGCCGGTGAAGCATGGTTTCTTCACCCGAAAGGGCGGCGCGTCTTCGGGTGTTTACGAAAGCCTCAATTGCGGCCACGGCTCGTCGGATCAACGGGATACGGTGATACTCAACCGCAGACGCGTCGCTGATGCGCTTAAGGCGGATGCCATGGCTTTTGTCCACCAGGCCCATACCGCCCGCGCCATTCCGATCGACGGGCCCCTTGAAAAGGCACCGAAGGCGGATGGGATGGCGACCGCCATGTCGGGTGTGATCCTCTCGGTACTGACCGCCGATTGCCAGCCTGTGCTTTTTGCAGATCGGCAGGCAAACGTGATCGGCGCAGCCCATGCCGGCTGGCGCGGCGCGCTGGACGGCGTCCTTGAGGCGACCGTCCACGAGATGGAGTCACTCGGCGCTGACCGAGCGCGCATCAGCGCGGTGATCGGCCCTTCGATCAGCCAAGCCGCTTATGAAGTCGGGCCGGAATTCCTTGACCGTTTCGTCTCGGATGATCCGGACAATCAACGATTTTTTGCCAAGGGCGAAGGCGACCGCCACCAGTTCGACCTGACAGGCTACGGACTGAAGCGCCTCCGGGACACCGGCGTAGGAAGCGCCGAATGGACCGGCCACAGCACCTATTCCGACCCGGCGCGTTTCTATTCCCAGCGCCGCAGCCTTCACCGCAATGAACCGGACTACGGGCGCCTTATATCGTCAATCCGACTTTAACCCTGTCCCTAAACCGTTCGTTAATTTCCCCGAAACGGCCACGTCCTTGCCCCAATGATCGGGGATAGTGCGCTTGAGAAAGGGCCGAAAACGGCCTCGGTAGTACGAGGATCGGGCATGAAACCCAAGCCGCGCTGGATGAAAAGCGTGATTGACACAGCCAAGGCCGAAGCGGCCTCGGCGCCGCGGTCTCGTTCCGCCAAACGTCTCCATACTGTTCCCGACAAGCCCAGGGAGCCCATCAAAGCCTGAGTTCCGGCGCGGTTTGCGTCAAGTGTAAGTTACGAGTGAGGTTCTAATGAGTTATTCGCCCGCCCCCCAATTATCCCAGACCACGACCCAGCGCCGTCCATCGACAGGATGGACCGTTAAGCGCAACACACGGCCTGTGTCGCTGCCGTCGGTTCAGCCCCGCGCCAGGGTCAACCGGCGCTTCGAGGTTGAATGGCTGGAGGAAGGCGACATTCTGTCGAATACGATAGCCGCACCGGCACTTCCCGCCTTTGAGCAGGCCTTCGGCGCTTTCACCCACGGCGTTCTGATCCAGACCACCGAGGGTCCGGTCGCGGTTGAGGACCTTGTTCCCGGCATGCATCTTGAATGCGCCGGTGGCAATGTCAGCCAACTGACATGGAAAGGCGCCATTACACTGGTGCCGGGTGCCCCAACATTGAGCGACATGCCTGACCGGCTCTATCGGGTGATGCCCGATGCATTTGGTCTCGGTCGCCCGCTCCAGGACCAGACATTCGGACCCCATGTCCGCCGGCTTGACCGCGATGCCAAGCTCCGTGCCGCGCTCGGGTCCGAGGCTGCTCTGGTGCCGCTCTCGGCGGTTGCCGACGGTTCGAGTGTGATTGAGGTTACGCCTGTTTCGCCAACGCGTGTCTATCACCTCGCCTGCACCACTCACGAAACCATCCTGGCCGCTGGGCTCGAAGTCGAATCCTTCCACCCCGGCCCCGAAGCGCCCCTGTCGCTGCCCGAGGAAATGCTGCGCCTCTTCATGGGCTTTTTCCCCCATATGACCTCGATCCGCGATTTCGGCAAACTGACCGCGCCGCGGATTACGGCTGAAGACCTCGTCGCGATCCTCTAAACGGTCGCCAGCCTTTTTCACGGCAAGTGCTCCGGGGTCGGCGCGGCAGCGCCGAAGCCTTCACTAGGCGATCTGGCTGACCCGCTCTTCGAGCACATCGAACGGCACGCCCGGTTCATCTTTGGCGCCGCGGATCACCAGTGAAGTCTTCACGCCAATGACATTTGGCGCTGCCGTCAGATCCTCGGTCAGAAAACGTTGGAAAGTCGAAAGGTCCGGGGCCACGCATTTCAAGATGAAATCCACTTCGCCATTCAGCATGTGGCACTCGCGAACGAGCGGCCACTCAGCGCAAAGGGCCTCGAACGCGTTCAGATCGGCTTCGGCCTGGCTTTGGAGGCCTACCATCGCATAGACCTGAACTTCGAAACCAAGCGCACGCGGATCGACGGCGGCGTGATAGCCTTGAATGAACCCCTGCTCTTCCAATGCCCTTACCCGGCGAAGACACGGTGGAGCCGAAATTCCGACACGGCTGGCCAGTTCGACGTTCGTCATCCTGCCATCGGCCTGCAGCTCGGCAAGGATTTTCCGGTCAATCGCGTCGAGTTTCTGGTTCGCCATCTGCTGTCCCTGTTTTCAGAAACTTACCTCAGACCTCTAAGCTGCGCAACAATATGTCGCAATGTCGCAATTTTCTTATAACGGCCTACACCAGAAAGCATCACGCCGGATCACACCCAATCGAACGGCCTCAGCCTTTGATCGCCACATCGCCAGTCGCTCGTCGGCTTCCTGGTGCCCGAGTAGCGCCGACAACTCTTCGTGATGTGCTTCGTCTGCGGCCAACTGCGCTTCGTAGGTCTCGTGAAATCCGTCGGTCAGACTGTCGCGACGAAAAAGCGACCAACCCGTCGCAGCCAGCAAGTCTGGATAATCCTTCGGCGTCGCTATGAATTCCGGCCCCCTCGCATGGCCAAGTGCCTTGTCTTCGGGCGTCAGATCCCAAGGCACATAAATGACCGAGAACATCATGATACCGTCAGGTTTGACCAGACGGCGACACTCGCTCAACACCGCTTCTTTGTGCGGCAGGCAACAAAGCACGTCGCTGTGGGTCACCACATCAAAACACGAACAGGCAAGCCCGGTGTCAGCCGCATCCGCCAAGATCACCTCAACCCGCTTGCCAACCCCCATCTCGGCCGCCCGGTTGCGCGCAAATCCCAATCCTGCGTCAGGGATATCCGTCAACACCGCCCGGCAACCGCTTCTCTCAACCATGTACAGCGCTGGCCAGCCCGAGCCACAGCCAATGTCCAAAAGCCGGCTTTCCGGTCCGAGACCCAAATCGGCAATCGCCACGTCGACCTCGGCCCGCGTGGCATAGCTTGACGCGCCAAAGTCGCAGCCGCAGACTTGGCGTTCGATATCCAGCATCAAGGGAGAGAACGCCGCCTTATAGCGGTCGTTGTACCGTTTAAGCAGTTCGGACTGGTCTTTCATATGCGCCCCGGTTCGACCCTAATCCAGCGCCGTGTCTGGCACAAATTCACCAAAGCCGCGCAGTGACCCTTTCGGTCCCCCGTGTGGCGGACTATATCAGGCGAACGGAATTCTGGGGATTGGGCCATGTCTGAAACGCGCCATACAAAAGTTCTGATCATCGGTTCGGGCCCGGCGGGATACACTGCCGGGGTTTATGCCAGCCGCGCGATGTTAGAGCCACTGCTGGTTCAAGGCATTCAACCCGGCGGGCAGTTGACCATCACCACCGAGGTCGAAAACTGGCCCGGCGACACCGAGGTTCAGGGGCCCGATCTAATGGTGCGTATGGAGGCCCACGCCGGCGCCGTGGGAACCGAGATCGTCTCGGACCATATCCAGTCGCTCGATCTGTCTCAGCGCCCCTTCGTCGCCCAAGGTGACGGCGGCACGACCTACCGCGCCGATACCGTGATCCTTGCCACCGGCGCCCAGGCGAAGTGGCTGGGTCTTCCCTCGGAAGAGGCGTTCAAAGGCTTCGGCGTTTCGGCCTGTGCGACCTGTGACGGGTTTTTCTATCGAGGCCAGGAAGTTGTCGTTGTGGGCGGCGGCAATACAGCGGTGGAAGAAGCGCTCTTTCTGACCAACTTCGCCTCTAAGGTCACGCTAATCCACCGGCGCGACGAACTCCGGGCCGAAAAGATCCTGCAGCACCGGCTCTTCAACCACGAAAAGATCGAGGTACTGTGGGACAACACGCTGGAAGAAGTCATCGGCACCGACGATCCGAAGGGCGTTCAGGGCGTCCGTGTGAAACATGCGAAGACCGGCACAATTTCCGAGCTGGCCTGCACCGGTGTCTTCATCGCAATCGGACATGCGCCGTCGAATGAGCTGATCAAGGACACGCTGGAGCTTCACAACGGTGGTTATGTCGTGACCGCGCCCGATTCTACGGCGACGTCGATTCCCGGTGTTTTCGCCGCTGGCGACATCACCGATCACGTGTACCGCCAGGCGGTGACGAGCGCTGGAATGGGCTGCATGGCCGCGCTCGAGGCAGAACGGTTCCTGGCCGAATTGGGACAGGACGCAGACATCGCGGCGGAATAACGCGGCGCTTGATCTTTCAATTGAGCTGCCCTTCGCCGTCCGCGGAAAGCCTGTTCGCCCGCACCTTTTCGGCCAGTCCCTTCAGGTTCCCGTCCAGCACCTTGCTCATCATCATTTTCATCATCGACTGGCCCAAAAGCCAGCCAAACGGCCCGTATTTGACACGATAGTCCATTCCCCACTCGACCAATGTTCGATCTGACCCTTTAGGCGTCAGTCGCAACTCTGCGTAAGCCTCATTCAGCGGCATCGGCTCGGTTTCGGACAGTCTTACACGATACCCTCGGTTTTCCTGCCATTCGGTTACTTCCTCCACCACCGAGCCGCCATTTTCGAAATGGCAGCGGCGGCGTGAACCGACCTGATCTTCACCGTTTGTCAGCGCGTCGACCGACGTGACTTGAGGAGCAAATTCGTCAATGTGCATGAAGCGGCCAATCACCTCCCAGACAGCTCGCGGGTCGGCGTCGATAACAAGGGATCGCTGGTGATGTATCATCGTTTTCTCCTGATCTGAGGTGTCGGCAATGGCCGTTTTTTCCCTGCTAGCGTTGCGCTGCTGACACCGTTATGGCAGCAGTGTGGCAGCAGGAGGCAAAATGCGCCGCACTGAGAGACTTTTCCAGATTATCCAGATTTTGCGGGCAAACAGATCACCCGTAACCGGGAGGAGCCTGGCTGATGAATTGGAGATATCTCTTCGAACTCTCTATCGCGACATGGCCGAGCTTATTGCCCAACGCGTGCCCGTCACAGGCGAGGCAGGTATGGGATACGTCCTGGACGATGGGTATGACATGCCGCCGCTGATGTTGACGGCGGATGAACTGGAAGCCGCGGCGCTCGGCGCTGCCATGGTGGCCAATCAAGCCGACCCGTCGCTTGCCCGGGCGGCGCGGGATCTGGTTTCCAAACTGTCGGAAGCAATCCCGGAGGAGCTTCGACCGATCGTGCTCGATGCTGGCTCACGGCCCATAGCCACCGGCCCAAGAATTGAGGAGCAGTTTGATGGAGCTTCGCTCCGCCGTGCCATTCGGGATCGGACAAAACTTCAGATCACCTATCGGGACCAGAGGGATGTAGAGACTCGCCGCACCATCTGGCCACTTATCATCGCTTATCTGGATTCGGTTCGTTACATCGTCGCCTGGTGCGAGATGCGGCAGGGTATCCGGCACTTCCGCTCGGATCGGGTACGGGAAATGAATGTGCTGGCTGATAAGTACCCAGGGCGACGGGCGGTCATGATCAAAGAATGGGAGGAAGCCATGGCGGCGCGGCCGCGAGGTTAATCTCTGGTGCCAGATACTTTCAGAGTTTCCGGTCCGATTTCTTCGAAAGCGCCAAGGTTACAGCGGCAGCTCCGTCGTTGCCTTGATCTCTTTCAGCACGAAACTTGACTGCACCGAACGGACCCAGGGGCTGCGAAGCAGATGACGGGTCTGGAAGTCCTCGTAAGCGTCCACATCGGCAACGCGGACTTTGATGATGTAATCAGCAACACCAGAGATCTTGTGGCACTCAAGTATCTCGGGACGGGTTTCCACCATGCGGCTAAATCCGGTGACCCCTTCCTCCGAATGATCTTCGAGCGTGATCTGCGCAAGGACGCACAGGCCGACTCCGACTTTTTGCGGATCCAGCAAGGCAACACGCCGCCGTATGGTTCCCGAGGCCTGCAGATCGTTGAGCCGCCGCCAAAGCGTGGACTGCGCCATGCCAATGCGTTCGGCCAGCTTGGCGAGCGAGACATCGGCATCGCGCTGGAGCTCCCGGAGGATTAATCCGTCTTGCTCGGATAATTCCATTTCACGACTGATTTTGAAACTTTCATTCCAAAATTTCCACATAATCGGTGCCCATGGCAAGAAACCTCTCTCTTCGTGAATTAAATTTGCTGCACCGGAGGCCCATCATGACCAAGACATCCACCTACACATCCAAATCCCCTGGCCCAGACGGGCGGTACCACTATGACGGTGAAGAAACCGCCATATGGGGTGAGTTGTTCCGCCGCCAGATGGTCACACTGGAGGAATTCGCCTGTAAGGCCTACCTCGATGGACAGGCCACGCTGGATTTCACGCCGGATGCCATACCTCAGGTTACCGACATCGACGCGCGCCTTGGTAAACTGACCGGCTCGGGTGTGACACCCGTCGCGGCAATTATCCCGCAATCCGAGTTCTCGACGCTTTTAAAAAACCGCCGCTTCCCTGTGGCCACTTTCATCCGACGGCGCGAACACATCGATTACATCGAAGAGCCGGACATATTCCACGAAGTCTTCGGCCACTGCCCAATGCTGACGAACAAAGCGGTCTGCGACTTCTTCGAACGGTTCGGCACTCTGGCGCTTTCGGTCGACAAGCGGCACATCAAACGCCTGTTCCGCATGTTCTGGTTCTCGGTAGAGTTCGGTCTGATCCGCGAAGACGGGCAAATCAAAGCCTTCGGTGCCGGAATCATGTCGTCGCCCTCCGAAGCGGCTCACGCTGCCAGTGGGGCGGCAGAGATCCTGCCCTTTGATCCACTGACGGTTCTCAGGACGCCCTACCGGATCGACATCCTGCAGCCAGTCTATTTCGTCATCGACAGTTTCGAGGCGCTGGCGGCGTCGCTGGATCAGGACATTCCCGGACTGTTGGAAAAGGCCGAGGCGATGGGAGATTTGCCCGCGCTTTACGACAAGGCGGCTTGACTTAACGCTCCTTGCGACAAGACGGGGCCCTTGTCCGCTTGCCATGGTCCCGGCAGGGCGCTAAATCTCGGCGGTCTTTCGGGGAGGGCTTCATGGCCAACGATCTTTTCAACAGCTTCATGACAGGACCCGACGAGAAGGGCCGGTTCGGCAAATTCGGCGGGCGGTTCGTGTCAGAGACACTGATGCCTCTGATCCTTGAGCTCGAGGCTGAATACGAAAGGGCCAAGACCGACGAGAGTTTCTGGGACGAGATGAACCATCTCTGGACCCATTATGTTGGCCGCCCCTCGCCACTGTACTTTGCCGAACGCCTGACCGAACGGCTGGGCGGGGCCAAAATCTACATGAAGCGTGACGAGTTGAACCACACCGGCGCGCATAAGATCAACAACGTGCTGGGACAGATCATCCTGGCGCGGCGCATGGGCAAAACCCGCATCATTGCCGAGACAGGCGCCGGGCAGCACGGCGTGGCGACCGC
>CAJICO010000432.1_pt1 | contig 33474 bp, 38 predicted proteins | sample 9199701 | NCBI WGS metagenome assembly CAJICO01 (sample SAMEA7708339, study PRJEB35096) | sediment metagenome | biome: marine neritic benthic zone biome [ENVO:01000025]; feature: sediment [ENVO:00002007]; material: shallow marine sediment [ENVO:03000034] sea grass bed [ENVO_01000059] ... | reverse complement strand
CCTTTGACAAAGTTGTCGACGTTTACATCTGTAAGATCAGGAAGAAGTTCGGAGAGGCTACGGAAGCTGGCGCTGGATATATTGAGACCGTGCCAGGTCGTGGATATCGCCTTTCGGCGGAGGCATTCAATGTCTAAGAATGCCGATGCCACGTGCGAATTACATGAAGTTAAGGAATGAAAGTCGAGATAATCTCGCTGTAATGGCATAGGTGGCCTCGAGTTGCGTGGAAAGCGCCGTCACGCGACTTGCAGCCTCAAATTGATCGACACCTTCCAGATCGCCAAGCTGGCGAAGGTACAAGTCTCCGCGTTCGGTCTGCCGATCAATCGTATTTTCCAGGGTTTGCGACAGGTTACCCAATCTGCCTTCCGCAGTGACAATCAGCTCATGCCCCTTGCCAACAGCATCAATCGCCGTACCGACCCAATTTTCGTACGCCGCTGGATCGGTGATGCCCGACGGATTTGCCGATGCAATCATGGCAAGGCCTTTCAGCGTTTCGGTAAAAGCAAGATCGTTGGCCTGTACACCATAGGTCAATGGTGTCGCGGTATCGATGAGTGCCGAAAGACGCGGTGACGGAACGCCTGGAGCGATCTCAAATGCGGTGCCGTTGTAGAATGTTTCCTCAAAATTCGTGCCCGGCGTGCCGCTGGCGCTGGAAAAGACGAGCGCCACCTCGGCCGCTTTCGCCGCTGCATCGGCAGCGTCGACAATTCCTCCGCCAACTATTGATGCCATAACGTCCTCAGGGGACAGTGTGGTTGTCGGGTTTTGATCTTCCCAGTGCTGAAGTGCTGGCCCAACACTATCTATGCCTGCGAAAAGCTGGGTGCCCTCATATGGTGTGTTTAAGAGCGAAGCAATTTGATCGTAGGCTGCACGGGCCGCTTCTTGCAGAACGCTTGCAGTTGGTTGGCCGCCATCACGAAAGCCAATGGATAGCTCCAGAAAGTCCTGGACGGTTTCCCGAACACTGCCAAGCGTCGTCGACATTGCGCTAAGCCGATTGCTCAACAGTGCGTTGCTATCAAGAAATCCGGTATTTCGTGCTTCGTGCGTTCGCAAACTTAGCAGCGATCCCGACCTTAGTCCCAAGTCTGCGTAAACATCAGTCTTTTTCCCGGTCGACGCCTCGGTGGCGGCTTGGTTAAGCCGATTATCAAGATCGGCAGCGATGTCACGGCGCATCGTGGCACTCGTCAGGCTCGACGGGCTATGAATAATTGGGGACATTCTCAGTATTCCTCAAAAAGAAGCCAGAAGCGTGTCGACCATCTCGGACAACACGCGCATGACCTGACTGTTCGCGGCATAGCTTTGTTCGATTTCTATCAGTTGCTGCAGCTCTTCATCGGTATTCACTCCAGAAATGCTGCTTCTGGTGGCGCCGATTGCATTGGCGCTTGCCTTGAAACCGTCGCGCAGACCTTCGGCTTCGACACGCACGTATTGCTGGTCCGCGACTAGCGCACCGGCGAAATCACCAATGGTTCTATTGGTGCCCAATCCGGCTGTCGGATCAAAGGTTTGGTACGCCTCGAGCATCGCTACGAAAGTAGCAACTTGTGCATTGTCACTGGGTGGACCTTCGGCAGCGGCACCAATCCCGTCACGGACACGCCACAAATCACCACCCAATTCGGGCCGCACCGCATCGTTGACCGCGATCCGATGCGCCAATCCCGAAAGTGACAAAGCGTCAAATGGCCCCCCGTTGTCGGTAAATAGACCAGCCGCACCCGGAACTAGCGATCCGTCTGCAGCTTCAAATCCCACGATCAATCCGCGCGCCAGCTCGTCAAGCTGGCGTTCCATTTGCGGGAGCTCTTGGCGAAGGATTGAAAACTGTCCGGCAAGTCGGCCTTCATAAAAACCGCGAGACGACGAGACACCGGGTGTTATGTCAATTCCTTCGACCAAGAGACTGGCTGACGCTGGTTCAAACTCGGCCGCTCGAAAACTGTCGCCCTCGACAACAGGCGTCCCTCCGGCGGTATAGACCGTTGCCCGACCAGCGGCGTCAAAGCGAACATGGATGTCGGCCAATTTAGAAAGATTGTCCAGAGAGGCGTTGATCTCGTCAGTCATCGCGGCATGTCGATGCGTACCCGGCTCAAGCCGGATGATCTTTTCGTTGAGATCAGCGATTCTGGCCAGGCTCTGATTGAATTTGCCGACGGAAACTTCAATTGCCTGCTCCGTCGTGAATTTCGCCTCAGAAATAGCGCTTGCAGCGGTGTTCACTTCACGCGCCATGTCTTCTGCAGCCAATACAACCGCGCTTTGCCTGGCGCTCTGTTCCGGTGCAGCGGCGAGTTGCACGAGGGCGGTTTCAAGCGCTGCAATCCTGGCATTCAATGCATTGGGAGCGTCAGAAGTGCCTAATCGATTGGTATAAAGACTGATACCTGAGGCAATTGCGTCCTGCCTTTCGAACCGAGAGATTTCGGCCCTGTGCTGGCGGTCAATAATCAGGTCCGACTCACGGCGAATGCCGGCAACTGCGACCGCGCCATCCGCCGACGTCTCGCGAAGAACAGTTTTCTTCGCATAGCCCGCTCGGTCGGCATTGGCGATATTGGCCGAGGTGATCTCGGACCATTTTTCAACGGTGGAAAGCCCGGCTTGGCTAAGTGCGAATGCGCTGTTTATGCCCATGAATTGGTTCTATTCCCAACTAACGATTACCGCTTGATGCGCATTGTTTCGTCCAGCATCTCATCGACCGTCGTTATGATCTTGGCGTTTGACGAATAGGCGCGCTGCTTCTGGATCAGATCGGTAAGTTCCCGTGCGATCTCAACGTTCGACCCTTCCAAAGCCCCTGCCGTAATGGTCCCGGTGCTGCCCGAACCTGCGAGCGACAGCTCGAATAGTCCGCTATCCTGCGATTGGAAGTAGGCGTTGCCGTCGGTTGCGATCAGGCCATTCGGGTTCGGAACCTCGGCGAGCGGTATGTTAAACAACGGCGACCTGTCGCCATTGTCAAAGACGCCATATACGTCGCCCCGGTCATCGATTTCGACCCGAATCAATGTTCCGCTTGCGTTACCATCGGTGGCCACATCCAAGGGGGAATATTCGCCGGAGAACTGGGAGAGGCCAGTGAAAGTGTCAGGTGCCCCCAGCGAAACCTGAATGGTCTGAGGTGTTGTTCCGTTGTCGATTGTGAGTGTGGCCATGCCGGTTACGGTATCGAACGAAAACCCAGCAGGAGCCGTCGCCAATGACGTAGCACCTGAATATGCTAAAGGTGCACCGGCCATGGGGCCGCTATCGTGGAAGTCGACCGTGACACTACCATAGTCGGTGCCAAGTTCGTCAGATACAGTCAAATCCCATTGATTGGCAGTTGCGCTCGGCTGCCAATTGAATTGAAGACGCGCGGTCGCGCCCAAAGGATCAATGAAACTGGCTGACCCTACAAACGGGTCTCCAGGTGTTGCAAGGCCGGTGGATTGTTCCGGAAGGTTGCCGGTAATCGACATCGTTGTTGTCGGTTGGCCTTGAATAGTGACCTCACTCACGTTCACGGTCTGCAGATCGCCAAAGCTGTTGCGATCAACGACTCCAAGCGAACCAGTGGTGTCGTACGGAAAGCCGGAAAGGAAGTATCCAGCGGCATTGCGAAGATCGCCATTTTCGTCAGGCCGGAAGGAACCGGCACGGGTCATCATGTAGTTCGAAAGGGCAGGGTCGTTCGCATTCTTGGAGACCACAAAAAAGCCGGGTCCACCGATCGCGAGATCAGTGGACTGCTGTGTCACACGTAGCTGCCCGTCGACATCAATCTCCGCGGTATCGACCGCGCGGACGCCACCGGCGGGCTCGCCAGTTACCGTTGATGTCACCATCGACGCAAAAGTTCGACGGTAACCGTCGGTGTTTGCATTGGCGATATTGGCGGAAATATTGCTGACTGCCGCCGCGTTGGCCATAAGGCCACTCACACTCGCCTGCATTGCGTTCGAAATACTCATCTAGGGCGTCCTTTCCGTGATCCAGAAACCTATGTGGGAAATTGTCGAGACCGGTTAAGGCAAGATTAAATTCGAGCTATTCTTGCACAACATCGGGTGGCGGCCGTGTTTCTCTCGATAAATCAATGACTTGATCGATCACCGAATCTGCGCGTTTTAGGGTCTCGTCCGCGATGACTTGTCTTAGTTCCAGCGGGATAAACTGCCCCAACTCAAGATCAGCATCCAACGCGTCATTCTCAAATTCGTTTCGATGGATGATGATGCCACCCAATACGCGCGATAACTCAGTGTCTCCACTGCGATGAGAAGACAGAATTAGTTCTACAGCGTCGCGGTCTGTCAGATTGGGGCCAAGCAATTTCGCGAGCCTGAGGTACTGAGACTTCGCGCCAGCCCAATCTTCGTTGGCGAAAAACTCTTGCGCCAACAATCGAATGTAGGTTGTGGAATGGGCGTCTTGCTCGGCGTCGACTTCAAGACGTGTGCCGGTGATCTGGGAATACTTTGCCCTGAGCGCACCCAGGCGAGCGGCGATCTCGGCATCTTCGAATTCACCTGCGCGGCGCAGCAAGGTTGCGGCCTGGTCGATTTGTCCGACGTCAAGTCTTGCGCCGGCTTCCTTTGCGATCAGTTCAAAAATACGCTTCGGATCGGCATCAAGCACGTGAAGCATATCGGATACTTCCAGGTACTCACGCGTCAAACGATATTCTTCGGCGGCCATACCGATGGCGCCGATTTCCCTGACATGGTCGGCAAATGACTCCGACCATCTGTCGTAGTTCATGAAGAACCTGTATTTCGCAGCGATTTGACGGTGGCCAACAACAAATTGTTCGAACGTCAGGGCGCCTTTTCTTCCCGCCGTGTAATAAGCTTTCAGCGTCTGGTCGCTTTCGCCACGGACCTGTTCTGCGGCCGGACTATCGGGGTACTCCCTCAGGATCGTGGCCATCACATCAAGCGCTTTGAGCTTGTTGCCATTCTCGCGTGCCGTCTCCAGCATGCGTCGCAAGGTGTCCAAGGTTTCATCGTCACCACGCCAGAAAGAATAGACGTAAGACAGCATCTCTTGGATCTCTGCTGGGGAAATGGCTTTGCTGGTCACCGCAAGATCGACGGTGGCGAGCCTGGCCCGGTGGGCCCAAACATCGGTGCCTCCCGCAGCGTGGACAAAATTGTCGAAGGCCCGCAATGTGTCGTTGTTCTGTAAGGCGATCTGGCCGATGAGATATCGAAGTGGAGTGTTGTTGTGCGTCGGATCTCTAACCAGAAATTGTTCGGTCAATGAACGGGCTACGGCTTGGTTTTCAACAGTTGTTGCTGCAGAAAGCAAGGTTGGCAGGACACGCATGGCCAATCCGTCCGGCATAACCTCAAGTTCGCTCATCGCGTCGCCGATCGCATTGGTTGCTTCGTCGTTTTCGCCGCGCTTTGCATAGGCAACTGCCAAAAACACTTCCCGATATTTCAATTTGTCGGCCGCCCTTAACGTCTCCAAAGTCTGATCCGTTACGGTCTCGCCATACGGGTGAATTGCGGAGAATGCCGCGGCGAGCTGTTCTGGGTAAGCGACCTGGCCCACCGGAAACGCCCCCGTAGAGATGGCCTTTGCATACGACAACCCCTCCAGCACCAAGCCCTGGTCGAGGCTTAGCTCGGCAAGCTCGAGCAAGACTTCCGCAGTCTCACGTCCATTTCCGCCTTCCTGCAGTTGCTTCAGTAACGCGCGCCGCTTAGCGATAAAGCCGTTTCCGCCACTGTCTGTCTTTCCTGTAGGAAAAAAGACTGCGGGCTTTTCTTTGGGGGTATCGGCCTTCTTGTCGTCGCTGGATGCCGCTTCTGCGAGGTCATATCCGAACCATAACAAGTAAGAAAAAATCAAAATAATCTTTGCGATTCTGGTCGGCATTGCAATTCCTTTCAAAAATATACTTGCACATCCATGAATAATGTGCAAGAAGTACAAGAATAAAAATTGAGAGCGCACTTTGGAAGCAGGAACCTACATATCCTTGTCACTGGCCGACGCGATGCGTCGCGACTTGGACGTAACCGCAAACAACATTGCGAACACGACCACGGCTGGCTTCAAAGGCGAGCGGGTCGTTTTTGACTCTTTCCTTGAAACCGCCGCGAACGGCGTGCAGACCGAGTTCGTTCTCGATGTCGGGTCTTACGTCGATACCCGGCAGGGCGCACTTTCGCATACAGGCAACCCCCTGGATGTCGCGCTAAATGGGCCGGGTTGGCTATCCTATCGCACTCCTGAAGGCCAAACCGTTTTCGGACGCGACGGACAACTAGTGATCGGGGCAGAGGGAAACCTGCAGACCCTGTCTGGGGCCCAGGTGCTGGATTCAGGCGGATCGCCAATCGCGCTACCGCCAGACCTTGGCGAAGTCCAAATATCGCCGGATGGCACGATCTCCTCCTCTGCTGGAACCCTTGGACAGATTGGCGTGTTCGATGTGCCATCGATCCAGAATTACTCCCGCGAGGGCGCGGGTATGTTCCGACCTCCCGAAGGCAACATCGGAGATGTCAAAGCAGCCGAAGCTACCGAAGTCGTTCAGGGATCAATCGAGTCCTCCAACGTTCAGGCGGTATCCGAAGTCATCCGATTGGTAGAAGTTCAGAACGCCTATCAACGGGCTAACTCATTGATTGAAAACGAAGACCGGTTGTTACGCGATTCCTTGCGCCGACTGGGCCGCATGGGGTGAGAGAATTGAAGAGGAGACTCAAATGAAAGCCTTGGGAATTGCCGCAACTGGAATGCTGGCTCAGCAGAACAATGTTGATGTCATTTCAAACAACATCGCAAATGCGAACACCACAGGCTTCAAATCCAGCCGCGCCGCGTTTCAAGACCTGATCTATGAAAGTGTGTCACGTGAAGGGGCGACAACTTCGGAGCAGGGAACGTCATCGCCGGTCGGTGTTGACATCGGCCTCGGGGTGCAGACCGCCGGCACGGTTCGGCTGAATACTCAGGGTGGTTTCCTTGCGACAGAGAACAGCCTCGATGTTGCTATCGATGGCAAAGGGTATTTCGTGGTGAACCTGCCTGACGGTGGTCAGGCCTACACACGGGACGGTGCATTCCAAATTTCAGCTGAAGGTCAATTGGTAACCATGCAAGGCTACGAGACCGACCCGGGTATTGTGGTTCCGGACAACACTCAAAACATCGAAATCAACGAGCAGGGTGTTGTGATGGCGTTTGTCGCGGGCAATCCGACTCCCGTCGAACTCGGACGCCTTTCCTTGGCCAATTTCACAAACGAAGCAGGCCTTCGTCCGTTGGGCAACAACCTCCTCGAAGGTACCGTTGCGTCTGGTGATCCGGTGACGGGCAATCCTGGTGATCCGGGACTTGGTATTGTGCGCCAAGGATATCTCGAAAACTCCAACGTGAACATCATCCAGCAAATCACTGATCTCATCTCGGCCCAGCGGGCGTACGAGATGAACTCAAAGGCGATCGAAACCGCGGATCAGATGATGTCCACCGCGACTAGGGTCCGGTAATGTTTAGAGTTGCACTAACTATCGGCGGCATCTTCCTTGGCGGCATGGCCCAATCAGAGGCCATTTCGATCCTTTTGAAAGAGCATATTCTGGCCGAAGCTGCGGGAAGCATACCCGATGGGGCAGACATTCTTCTGACCGGAATTCCGGAATACGAGAATGCGATCCAACTGCAGACCTTTTGGATGGAAGGTTCGTCCGGCCAATTCGTCGCCGACGTTCTACTAGACACTGGATCAGTTCAACGGGTGTCCGGCTTTGCGATCGCCACCATGCGTGTTCCCGTGCCGTCCCGCCAGGTTATGCCTGGCGAAATCCTAAGCAGTTCGGACCTTTCCATAGTCGAGGTTCCGGTTGCGCGCATCGCTAGGTTTGCGCTCACCGACACGGACACTCTCGTCGGAATGGAAGTGAAGCGCATGCTGGCCAAGGGTAGGCCTGTAATGTCTCAGTCCGTCATTCCGCCACGCGTCGTGCAGCGTGGAGAGCGGGTCAAAATCATATTCAAAGACCAAGGGCTAAATCTTGTCGCCGCGGGAAAGGCATTGGGTGATGCCGCCCGCGGCGAAGAGGTGAAAGTCGTCAACTTGACCAGCAACCGCTCGGTTTTCGGCATTGCTACGGCCGATGGAAATGTGGAGATAAGCAATTGAATTCAGTGTCTTGCAAACGCGCCGTTCTCCTTTTTACGGCTGCTGCACTTAGCGGTTGTGGGGCAGGGTCCATGGACCGTGACCCGACGTTGTCCAGCATGTCCCTTGACGCCAGCGTAATGCCGGAAGCGGCACAGGTCTCGGTCCCGATGCCGACACCCGAACCGACACCAATCCTTGCCCGCGCGGAAGCAGCGTCGCTTTGGCAGCGAGGGTCATCGAGCTTTTTCGCTGATCAACGGGCAGCGGCGGTCGGTGACATACTGACAATCAACATTCAAATTGATGATCAGGCTCAGCTTTCCAACGCGACAGCACGAAACCGTCAGGGGGCAAGCAATCTCGGAGCGCCGAAGTTCTTTGGTTATGGCTCAAAGATTCATGAGTTTCTGCCCGGTGTAGACGCGGATGACGTTCCCACCGATAACGTGGTCGATTTCACTTCAACTACTGGCGCTTCGGGCTCGGGAACAATTGACCGCGCGGAATCGATTAGCCTGAGGGTCGCCGCCCTTGTGGTGCGCGAATTGCCGAACGGAAATCTAGTGATTGCTGGCCGCCAGGAGGTAATGGTCAATTCGGAGCTGCGAGAACTTAGGGTTGCTGGCATCATTCGGCCCCAGGATATCGGTCGAAAGAATGTCATTGCCTATGACAAGATCGCCGAAGCCCGCATCACCTATGCCGGTCGCGGCCAGCTGTCGCGCCAAAATAGGACGTCCCTAGGCGAAGAAGCAATCGACATCATTCTGCCGTACTAAGGATAAACTCGCGTCTCAGTTGCCTGCCACGACTGGCTGTAGCCAGAAACAACGAACTGCGGCCGTGTCATGCGAGTACAATTTGCTTTCTCCCCTCTTGTGGCCGTTGTCTGCCTGGTTCTCTCAACCCATTTCGCAGAAGCTGCGGGTGCAGCAAAATCGGACGACATAGACAAGACCAGCCACACCGTCGAGGTGGGGGCCGTGACCTTTTCCGTCGATGCACCGCTCCACACTCAATACGTGGTCACGAAGATCGCGGTTGAATTTACTGAATCAGCGGATGCCCGTCTTTTTGGCGAGCCAAAGAACATCGTTCGTTTGCGCGATGCTATTTTGACGACACTTGTGGATACTCGTCCGTACCCGATCGAAACCGAGCTGGATCAGGATGCGCTCCAGCTCAGGCTCAAGCAAGCATTGACGCACCAAGTGCCGCCATTGAATGCAGTGAAAGTGGCGATCCTTGGGACGCGAAAAGTACCCCGCAGATAGCCGCAAATCGATCAGCTAACCTCTAGAATGCGTTCGAGGTCAACGGTTTCGCCGTTTCCGAGCGACAGTTCCGAGCCGGCCTCACGCATAATCACGCCGTCGACTTTCGTCTGAACATATCCTGTGTATGAAATTGGCTCCTCGTTTTCGTCGCTTGCAACGACTTCCAAGGTAAACCCATCATACCGTACCGGCTCGCCGTTTTCCTCGGGTCCACCCCATTCGAATTTGTGCATGGTTCCCGGCGTTGTCGGCATGTCAATCAGCGTGTCGACGACAGTACCGTCTCGGGCAAGGATGTTGACGGCAACGCTATCGGCTTCCGTGGCCAGCGTATAGCCAAGCTCGATCGGCATGTCGGCGGTTTCGAAGTTGTTCCCTGTCACGGTCACTTTGTGCCCGATCATTTCAAGCTCGCGTATCGCGTTGGCGCTGGCAATCTGCGCAGAAATGTTTTCAAGGTTTGAATTCGCCTTCACCGTCTGCTCGACCTGGCTGAGTTGTGCCAGCTGGGTCACGAAGGTTGAACTTTCCATGGGCTCCAATGGATCCTGGTTGGAAACCTGTGCCGTCAGCAGCTGAAGAAATCTGTTGTAGTCACCCGCAAGCTTCGTCAAGGAAGACGAACTGTCGGATTGCTGGGCCTGTGGTGCCGGTGCGCCGGCGGAAGTAATTAGCTCGCTCATCTGTTTTCCCTTTTTTAAGTCACAATATCCAGGCCGTGTTGAGACTGCCCGGTATTGATCTGATGTGCAGCGACTTCAGGTTGCTCGGGTGCCGCGTGAGAAACGCGAAATTGCCGAGGTAACGACGTCGCGAATTCCTGCTCTCGCTGCTGGCCGAAACCATGGCCGCCAAACTCTTCAAATCCAACTTCACTCTCTTCAAAATCCAAGCCGCTATCCCGCAAGACGGCCAGCAGCGCTTCGCGGTCTTGCCGGAGCGCTGTGAGTACCGCAGGGTTTTCAACTCTAAGAATGACCCTGTGTTTCCCCAAGTCGTCACGTGCCACTTCGACCTCGATGTCTCCCAAACCTCTTGGGGATAGCTCGATGCGTGTTTTTCCGTCTTCAAAGCTCTTGCCCCGAAGCTGTGCGGCAACGTTGCGTGCAAATGCGAACGAAGATGACGGGTCCACCGACGGTTGCGCGCGTGCCGGCATGTCCGCAAGCGAGTTGCCTCGTAGGTCAGCTGGGTCGATGGTGTCTGCCGCGACGATGCTGGGGGTAACCGTCAGGTTTTGAGGCACGGATTGCAGCTTTTCGGTTGGCGGTGCAGCTGATGTCGGGTTTGGCTGGGTTGGTGCGTTGCGCGCTGGTTTCACCTGTAATGGGCCACCTTCAGCGACTTGCTCGGAAGGAACGATGGATTGGTGATTTGTGGATGCTTGAACCCGAGGCTTGTCAGGCAGGGGAAGCGGTGTTTTCCCGTCTTGCGGCGGAACATCTGGAGTATCAACTACAGTCGTAGTTGCTGTGGGCTTTGTATCCTGCGGCGCGTTCGATGGGCTTGCCATGGGAGATTGGCGGTTCTCTAAGGCAACTGGCGCCGGCCGTTCAGGATTTGGATTTTCTGTGGGAGGTTGCGGTGTAGACATCGGGCTGGCGTTTTGCTTGAACAGCGAAGCAAGAGCCTCAATTGGGTTCTCAGACTTCAAAAGCTGAAAGATCGCTGGGATCTCAGCCTGTGGCTCAAGTTCCGCGACAAGTCGATCCGCAACCGCCACTCGTGTTTCCAACGGTACGTCTTGAATCTCCGAGACGAACGCCACCAACGCGGATTCAAGTTTTGTCATCGCATCGCTCGTGGGAGCGGGCTGTCCCTGAGCTGTACTGGCTTCGACCGTTGCGCTTGCCAGTGTCAGGAGTTGTTTGACCTTATCCAACAGTTCAGCGCCTGCGTCAGAAGGTTGCAATTGCGGTTGAGCCTGAGGTTTCGTCTTTGCCTTCTGATTTGGGGCAAGTGGAGGTGTTGGAACCATCGTTTCAGGACCGGTGTCACCACCGGTCGTCATTAGATTCAAAAGATCTGGAAAGCTGGAATCGCCTTTGGGCGTCAAAGGGCTCCCGTTGCCAGACGCAACTTGGGCAGTGACGGATTGGCTAAATGCGACAAGGATGTGGTGCATTTTTGCTGCCTCGATCTGCTAGTTGTCCAGCATTGCAAGGCTGAACCCGCTATCCTGAAGCAATTGGCGCAGGCGATACATCGCACGCCGCTCGATGGTAGCGAGCTTGGACTGAGTGAATTTGATCGCTAAGTTTGGTTGATCCTCGCGATTGTCCGAAGCAAGGCGCTTTTTGATGACGACCTGCTCCATGGGATCAAGTTTTTCGACGGCACTCTCAAGAAGGCGCGTAACCTGATCCTGAACAGACTGCTTCGAGACAAATTCTTCTGGCGTTTGACCTGGGCAGGGCACGACAGTCTCGGATTCGCCCTCATCACCCGTTCCTGTGTCCACCGTTATAGCAATTTCCGCAGCTGCAATGGCGTAAGCATTCTGAATCGGGTCAAGGCGTCCGGCGCGGGCATCCAAATACACTCGCGGCGGTATGTCCACGACCCCATTGGCTTTGACCAGAGCGCCAAGAATGGCGTTGCGAATGAACCAACTGGCATAGGTGTTGAAGCGTACGTTGCGAGACAGGTCAAACTTGTTGGCCGCCTCGATCATGGATATCACTCCGGCAGAGACAAGGTCTTCAAGGATTGCTCGATTGCTTGTCATACGGCGCGCCGCGGACCAGGCCATTCTGGTGTGGGAACGGATTAGGCGCGACAGGGCGATCCTGTCACCGTGTTCCTGCCAGTCCCGAATGGCACTGCGCTCCTCTTCAATGGTCAAGGAGGGCTCTTTGATCGCGGTTTCGAAGGACGTCATACCTGTACCTTAGCAGCGTTTCTGTATTTGTTTATTCTTGCAATTTCCCCAAATAGCAAGAATAAAATGGTTAACTAAAGATTAAAGCAAGCTATTGCTGCTTGCTTTCTTTCCATCGTTGATAAGCGGTGTCTCGGGCTTCAAGGCCAACGCCAGCAGGGTTTGTTCGACACAACTCGTCCATGCATCCTCGTCGCAAAAGGTTTGCTCGTAGCCGATGGCATATTTGCGAATGCACCCGTCCAGTTTCCTGGCCAAAGCTTTGCCGAACAGAGATGCATCGAATCCAATGGATGTCACTTGGCTTGTCAGCGCTGACGAAAGTGCGTCGCTTGCCAAAATGCTGAACACTTCATTTTCGGCTTCAATTCGATAATTGCCAAGCAATACCGTATCCAAAATGATCTCTGCGCAAATGTGTGCGAGCCACGACGAACAGTGATCCGCACCGCAGTCTCCGGACAGAAGACCGTCAGAACAGCAAATGATCAGCGTTCCATGAGGCACGTCCACAGCAAACTCTTCCGCAATGACGTCGCCAATCGGTAAAGACGGCAGGACTTCTGCATCATCCCTAAATACGCGACCGCACAAAGGCCCGTCGGGCACCCTGAGCAGGATCGAGTCCATGGGGAAGATCTCTCCGATTAGACCTTGTATTTGCGGGGCGTTGTTTTCGCGCGCAACTATAGTGTCACCGCTCCAGATTGAATTTAGGAGTTTTCTTGATTGGTTAAACATTAGCTTTCTGCTCCAGGTTTTCTTTCCTGCCTAGAAACTTTCTTACAACGAAATCGGACCTTTCCCAGAAATGCCCCCCCTGCATTTCGTATAACGCCAGAATGCGAACGGAATGGACGTGGCATGCGCGGCAAATACGGATTGTATTCAATTTTTTTGAGCAAGAATTTACTTCGACACCACTATATGGTGGGGAATTTCACTTAATATGTACCGGATGATGTTGGGGCAGTGAAAACCGGGCTTCGCCGCAAATGGCCAGTTAGCTTGGATTTTTCACCACTTCGGCATTGCGCCGAGGCAAGTTGCCGATTGTTTATTCTTTTGGCCCTAATTCCGCCCCAATACCGCGCATAGGCGGCGGCAGAACTGAGGGATAAATCAGAAGGACGCCGATCCTCCTGTTCTCTGGAGCATCCGAATTTCCGGGCGAAATAGGATCGGAATCCGCGAATGCGTTGATGCGTGTGACCCGAGCCGCGGAAACTCCATTCTCTATCAATACGCGCCTTGTGGCATTGGCACGATCTGCGGACAGCTCCCAATTTGTGTAAGCTGCGTTGTCGGCGTAGGGCAGCGAGTCGGTGTGGCCCGAAATGGATATCGGCCAGGTCGTCTTGGCAATTGCGGCAGCGACGGTTGTGACAAGTTCCTCGGTACGTCCAGCAATTCTGGCGCTGCCGATCTCGAACATCGATCGACCCTTGCCGTCGAGGATCTGAATTTCCAGACCTTCGTCTGTCAGTTCGAACTTTAGGTTTTCCCGCATCTCGGCCAGCTCGGGTGCAGCGGCCAGGGCATCCTCTATCTTCTCTTGTATCTCGGAAAGCTCATCTTCGCGTTGTTCATCTGCCTCAATAAGCTCTGCGAGGGCGCTTTCGGCTACCTGCGCAGAGCCATCCTCTTCATACGGCCCGATGTTCTCTTCGTGGTCGCCAACTCCTGGCTTTAACTTTTCCGGATCGGAGCCATCGCTGGAAATACCCCCCTCGTCGCCATTGGCACCACCTGGCTCGGGCGAGGCGGCGGAAGCATATTTTTCATCATATCGGATCCGGCTATCGAAGACCGCCAATGGATTCTCCTGGCCAAAACTTGGAAGCTGCTCTTCGCTCTTTGGGCCGTCCGTGCCCGACATGATACCGTCTTCGGCCAAGACCTGACCGGCAAGAATGCCTTGTCCGCGGCCGCCGGCTTCGGAAAGGCTGGGTGTAAAATAGTCTGCCAGGCCACGAAGCGCTTCTTCATCCGATGCGGCAAGAATCCAAAGAAGCAGAAAGAACGCCATCATGGCTGTCATGAAGTCGGCGTAGGCAACCTTCCAACCACCACCATGGTGATCGTGGTGGCCGTCGTCCTCCACACGTTTTATGACCACTATTTGTTTGGACATTGGAATGTCGCCGCCGCTTTGGTTTCTAACGTTCTGTGATTAAATTGTCCGCGGCGGTTAACGCAGGCTTAATATCTGACGCGCACCGTTGCGCACGCCCTTCTGTTCGATCACCCCTTTGTCAGGGCGCTACCTCTGAGACAGCATCGGATACCTTGCGCTCGTACTTTCCCAAGCCCAGCTTCTTTGCCGTATTCGCCTTCATTTCCGAGTAGTCCGGCGCGACCAAAGGAAAATCATCGGCAAGCCCGAACTTGGCCCGGTACGCGTCCTCGGTCAGCCCGTGTTCGGCGCCGATATGCCGTTTCAGCATCTTGAAGCCCTTTCCACAGCAAAGGCAGAACACCTTGTTGCGGGTGACAGCCTCTTCGATCGCGATGGCCGGTGTGCTGGGTACACTGTCCGACTGACTGACGGACAGAGATCCTGGAGTTTGCCCGCCATCTCCGCCAAGGCTGGCAAGCAACTTCGTTGTAAGCTCGGCAATGTCATCAGCGCTTACGTCGGGTCGAGCGGCATAGGCCGCGACAATGCTGGCAATCATCTCTTGTTTGTTGTCTTGGTTTGACATCTTCTGACCTTAACAGTTGAGCCCTTTGAATTTGGGCAATCTTCGGGTCTCCCTTGAGAATGCAGCGAATCTGCTTGGTCGTCCCCGAAATCATCGCTGAATTCTTCAGCGCACCTCATTTAACCATACAATGCTTGAGTATTTCAAGCGAAAATACGACATGTACTTGTATAAATCTTTGGAGTTATGTGTGGGAAGAAGGTTAAGGCACGGTTAAGCTGTGTCGCTGGCCTCCGACCTCAGCACTGACCTGCACCGCAGTCCCGCCGCTTCCTTGCATATAGGCGAGTGCTTCCTCAGACGTTCCCACTTTCACCATGCCGAAGGCCACAATCGCCGCGAACGCGGGACCAAAAGCTGAAAGCAACTTGCTCGGGCTTTTTCGCCGCTTAACGGAAACCCGGGTTTTGCCCGGTGAGATCACCAGGCTTCCACCCTCGGCTTTCACAGAGACGCCGAAGCTTTTGCGGCGGCGCGCATTTGGCCAGGATTTGCCAAGTTCGAAAGCAGGAAATTGGATCGACGCGCCCGGCTTCCACGTGAACTCGCTGGGGGGAACAAGGCAGATCTCACCCGTTTCAACCTTGACGCCGAATTCAGAAGCGACGACGGGTTTCAGCCCCCGGCGCCAAACCGACGCCCCGGCAACCGTCAGCTGCAGCCGATGTCCGACTCGTTTCAGTCGCGCCTTTATGGGATCCTGAGCCAACTCGGCCGGATCACTGGGACAATGAAACCCACTCGGTAGACGGGAGGTTACGCGGGACTTCTGGGAAACGTCTTCGGGCAGATGCTCGATTGCTGTCTCCGCGGGGCGTTCTTTGATCGGCAGAACTTCAGTGATCTCGGTTTTGTCAGCGGTATCAAAATCTTGAGGACCGAAGTTGGGTGTTTGATCATCACCACAGTCCATCTGTGCCAAGTGCAGCCGTGCACGCTGGGGCAAATCATCGATGTTGGCGATCATGCCACACATCTGTTGTTCTTCGCTGAAGCTAATCCGGCGAGTGGGGTAACCGCTGAAAGTCGGCACAAACACGAAATCGGAATCGTCGCGGCCCAGTAAGTCCGAAATCCTGGCCGCCACGTGCCAATATTCATCTATGTGGAACAGGGCAATGTTCCCGCCACCGTTCTCATCAAGACAAAGTGCAGTCCGCATTCCCTGCGGCCAATCCTTGTGCAACTGACCAAGTGTCTCTTCGTCGAACAAGTAAATCAGCGTAACAGCATTCTCCATTTGCCAAGGGCTCCAGTTGTGTGTCTGGAAGAATAGATATATTTATTCTTGCAATTCGTCAACTATTCTTTTAATAAACAAGTATAGAAGAGTTTCTATTTGGACGGAGATTGAAAATTGAATCTCATACTTGGCCTCGCAATGGTCTTTGGGCTGGTTTTTGGCGGCTTCATGCTGTCAGGCGGCAAAATGGACATCGTACTGTACGCCTTGCCCTACGAAGGCATGATGATCGGCGGTGCATCACTTGGGTCCTTCGTGATCGCAAATTCGTTCTCGGTGATAAAAAAGTCCGTCGGCGGCCTTTTGAAAGTCATTAAAGGCTCGCGTTGGAAGCCAAAGGATTACAATGATTTACTCCTACTGATGTTCGAGCTGACGCGGCTCTACAAGTCAAAGGGTATGGGTGCGCTCGAAAATCACATCGAAAACCCAAGTGAAAGCGACATCTTCGGTCGCTACTCCAAAATCCAGAAAGACCACTTCGCGCTCGACCTGATAACGGACAGCTTCCGCATGTTGTCGATGCAGTTCGATGACAAGTACCAAACCGAGGATGTCATCAACAGGAAGATCAAGAAACATCACCACGAAGCGCTGGAAGCTGCGGGCGCGATCCAGACAATGGCGGATGGCTTGCCGGCGATCGGTATCGTTGCCGCCGTTCTTGGTGTTATCAAAACCATGTCGTCGATTGATCAGCCGCCAGAAGTCCTCGGAAAGATGATCGGCGGTGCTCTGGTCGGTACATTCCTTGGCGTCTTTCTTGCCTATTGTATGGTTCAGCCCGTCTCGGGGAGACTGAAGCAGATCGAAGAGGAAGACGGGGCTTTCTATACGGTCATTCGCGACATCTTCGTGGCAATGGTGGCCGAGCATCCGCCGGCGATTTGTGTCGAAATGGGTCGTGGCAATATTCCGACACGCATGCAGCCCGACTTCTATGAAGTCGAGAACAACCAAAAAGAACTCCCGGCGGCCTAATGCGGACTCTGCACTCAACTCTAATCGTCGCCTTGCTCGGTATGCCTTCGACCGCTTTCGGCGCCGGGCCCGAGCCAGAAGAGGACAAGACAGGTCCTACAACTATCTATGTAACACTGCCGCCAAGACCGGCGCCATTTGATCCCGAAATCCTGGCGCGTGTCCGTGCCGATTTGGAAGGGCTGAAAGAAGGCTCAACAGAGGAGGGGGCCAAGCCGGAAGACGGCCACAACGATGACCACTAGAACGTCGACAAGGCAGATCGAATCCATTGAAGTGGCAAGGCGCCTTGCAGATCGTCAACTTCAAACGGTCGCTCATCAACGCGCGTTTTTGTTGGAGGAGATTAACGCGGTTGAAGATAGGGTGGCGTTGGTAAAGGCAGAAATTAGCAGCCAGTTCGAAACCCCCAATCCGCAGTTTGCTCCGTTACTGGGCGTCTATGTCCAATCCGCCCGGGCTGAGATCCGGCGGCTTCAAGCAAAGTCGGCGAGTTTGCAACTCGAAGCGGAATGCCTTGAAGCACAAGTGACCTCCTGTTTTAACAAGGCGCGAACGCTCGAGCTGACAGAAGCAACCCTCCGGCAGCGGCAAAAACAAGAAGCAAAACGCGTTGCCGAGGCACGCGCCACGGAAGATATTCTGTACCGCTATCGTGCCGTCTCTGGACGACGGCAATCTTAGGAGACTGTTCAACGACTGAACACAATCGAAGTTTCGGCAACGGATCTCCTCCCCAGAACAACACAATCCGCCCCACAAATGCCTCACCTGACACATTTAGTTCGGTATTTCACCACAAATTGGTCTAAATTGGCCCCGGTTACGCCAGTGTTCAGGGGCAAGTATGAGTTACGACGCGACAGCAGATCTTCGCCTTTTAGGCTGTCCGCAATTTGAATCCTTCTCGGAAATCAAACAAGCCTACCGATGCCAGGCGCGGCGCCTACATGAGCAGTTGCAGGTCAACTGGGCTGAAGCCAACGAACGGCTTGCCAACATCAACGCGGCATATGACCGACTGAAAGCATCGATCCTCGTGCCCCCACATCAGGATAACTCTGGTCGGCCGCCCTTTGGCCCAATTGAGATCGACCTGGCAACCCAAGCGCGGCTGCGCCAAAGGCTGGCGGCATGTGAATTCAAGTCTCGCTTTTGCGCAAACCGGGATCCCGCATCCGGCGTCTATCAGGATCCGCGGCGCGGCAGAACAGCAATGCACAAAGAATCACGGGGAGTTATCTACGTTGTGGCTGCCCATCTGAAAGGCAAAACTCTGGAGCTGCGATTGTCAGCTCGACCCAAAATCGGTAACAACATTCTTGCGGTTCCAGAAATGAAGATCACCCAAGACGGGGAACTAGAAGTTGGCGAAAACATATCGCTCCTTGAATTTTCGGTCTCTCAGATAGCACCTCGTGTACGCATCGATCGCTCACGCTTACCGCACGTCAAGCGTGTACTGGACGATTGCTTGCTGGTTTTTTCCTAAGACCAACACCACCAGAACACTGCGCTGCATTCTGACTTGTTGAACAGCATCGGCAGGCGGGAAAGATGATTGGGTCAATTTGGCCACAGCAGATTCTTTTTGTTGCTAATAGCATCAAAACCGATGAAAAGTGGATTAACGTAGTCGTTAGCAACAAGCGAAAGTGACTTTGTCTGGTAAGTAAAATTTCATATTAACAATAGCTTAAATTGCGTAGTCGTTGAATTATTGGGGTCGGGTGGCGCATTGATGAGCAAGACACTAAGCCGAGGAATGGCTAAGACCACCCAACGGGCGGTCATTACAAAAGCAGTACTTGAAAAGCTTATCCGGAATGACATTTCGCCGGGTGAGAGCATAAGCGAAGAGGATCTGGCGCAGCAATTCGGCGTGTCGCGGACACCCGTAAGAGAGGCATTGATCCTACTCGAACGGCAGCAGATGACAGTGAATGAAGCCAACCGGGGATTTTTTGCGGCGCCAATCTCATTCGAAGGCTTGAGAAGTTATTTCGAGATGGCAGGCCATTTATATCCATTCATATTCTGGCGAGCCTCAGAGGCTTCACCAGATATTCCCACTTGGGAAGACTTGGGCGCCCGCATGACCTCTCCTCCGGAAGAGGCCGGTGATTCCGTGGTATCGCATTTCGCCCTTGTTTCGTGGATTGCGGAGGCATCCAGCAATGCCTTTTCCGCAGAAGTCGCGATCTCGGGTGAAAGCTATCACTGCATGATGCGTCGAAGCATTCTAAGCGCGAGGCCTCAGGAAGTGGTCAGCAGCGCAAATCAGGAACTATGGAATCGGGATTGTGCCTTGATCGAGGCTCTGGTGTCGCGCCAAAGGTCTCAAATGGACAAGGCAATCGAGGAATTCATTGCGTCGTCGCGTGAGTTTATTTTGTCGAACATGATTTAGCAGGTTCGTGGTCTATTCAATGTACTCTTCTTGATCGTCTTCATCTGATGTAAGACGGATGACTTCCTGTTCAATCAACCGAAGCGCACAATCCACGACATGGGTCTGGGCTTCGCGCGCGTCCTTTGCCCGAACAGGACCCATCGCTTCCATTTCCCCAACCAACATATCGCGCGAGCGGCCGGGCAGTGCCGAAAGGAAGTGTTCCCGTAACTGGTCGTTGGCACCTTTCAACGCCAACGGAACGGTATTGCCCTCGACGCCGCGCATTACCCGCGCAAGGTCTTGCCCTTCAATTTTGATCATGTCCCTGAATGTGAACATTCGGTCTTGAATGGCCGCGAATTCATCGGGCAGGCTGCCTGACAGTTTGGCCGAAATCGTCTCAAACTGCGTCTCATCCAGGAAATTGAAAACCTCCGCCATCCGTTTTGAGACAACGGCATTTGCCGCGTTGTCCGCGGTATCCAAAACGTCGCTTCGCAGCGCGTCCTCGATCTGCGCGATCAGATTGTCAGGAACGTCTCTCAGTTGAACCATACGTTCGGCGATATCCACCATCCGATCGCCCAAAAGCGGCAAGACTCGGGCCGCGAATTCCGCGGGTAGATTGCTGGCAATCACCGCAATGGTCTGATCCTGTTCGTTCTCTAGGTATTCAGCAAATGCCTTCTCGTCGACAGTGCCCAGTTCGGCCCACAGCGCTTTTTCCCGAGTGGTAGAGCCGATCTCCTTCATGATGCTGTCGACTTTTTCTTCGGGAAGAAAATTCAAGAGCAGAGACTTGGCGGCGTCCTCCGAATTGGTTGTATAGCGGCTGACGATACCCGCGAACTCGGCAAGAACAAGTTCGGCGACTTCGGCATTGATCGGGCCCAGGCCCGACATCGCCCTGGTAATTCTTTGAATTTCCCGCTCTTCGAAATCCTTCATCATCTCCGAGCCCCGCTGCTCGCCAAGGCACAAGATCAGGATCGCAGCCTTCTCGGGGCCGGAAAGGCTCATCACTTTCCGCTCGCTCTCGCTGATTTCTTCCGTCGCTAAAGTCGTCCGCACGTGGCGTTCCTTCTTGGTTATTCGGAGTGTTAAACCGGCGTCATATAGCTTTGGATCATGCTGCCAGCGAGCATGTACCACCCGTCGATCAGCACAAAAAAGATCACCTTGAAAGGAAGCGAAATCAGGACCGGGGGCAACATCATCATGCCGGCGCTCATCAACACCGAAGCAACAATCAGATCGATGGCCAGGAAAGGAAGAAAGATCAGAAAGCCGATGGTAAACGCGCTCCTGATTTCTGAAATCATGAATGCCGGCATGAGTTCGCGCCATCCGACGTCTTCGATCTTTTCCGGGGCCGCCGTTGGTTCGCTGCCTTCCGCATCCGCGATGACTTCGACAAAAAGCTCGATATCCTTTGGACGCGTGTTGGCGAACATGAAGGATTTGAAGGGCTCGCCGACGCGAGAAAGTGCCTGTTCCTCGGTTATCGAATTGGTCAAAAGCGGTTCTATCCCGTCGTGCCAGGAATCCTCCAAAACCGGCTGCATTACAAAGAAGGTCATGAACAACGCCATGCTCGTCAGCACAATATTTGGCGGGGTTTGGTTCAGGCCTAGGGCGGAACGCAGTATGGCAAAGACGATGACAAACCTTGTGAAGCTGGTCGCCACAACCAGCACGCCAGGCGCCACGCTAAGAACGGTGGTAAGGGCAATCAGCTGAAGGATCCGCCCGCTCAGCGTCGCGCGTTCGTCCGAGTCGGCAGGCGCATCCAAAAGCGCTCCGGCTATATCGCCCAACAAGCTTCCGGTCTCCTGTGCAAACGAAGGAAACGCAACAACTATTGCACCAAGTGCGGTTAACGAGACTATTGCTTTCTGCAACGCACGCATTTCATTTTTCCTTTTGGAGGCAATGGCCGCTACTCGGCCGAGCCGTCCGGGTTCTTGATCATTTCATTCAGTGTGACACCGACATTGTCGTCAGCGAGTTTTTGAAGATCGCCCTTGGCGACAAGGCGCCCGTTCACCAAAATGTCGACGGGCTCGCCAATTCGGCGATCAAGCTCGATCACCGAGCCGCGGCCAAGTTTCAAAAGATCAGCAATCGGCAACCGACAGCCGCCAAGCACAACCTGAACTTTCATGGATATGCCCATCAACGCGTCGATGCCGCGCCCGCCCTGTGATGGGACGGCCTCGTTGTCGGGTTGCGCTTCCGGGGCGATTTCGTTGAATATCTCTCCTTCCTGAATCGCGGTCTCCGGGGCGTCGCTCGAGGGGGGCGCTTCCGGGGTCCGCTCGGTTTCCAATTCTTCGGTGTTCGGGTCAGACATCGGCCGGTCTCCCACTGATTTCGTGTTTAGTATCAGTAATTTGAACGCTACGAAGCGCGCTTAGAACGGTGTTGCAAAGTCGCTCAAAGCTGTACTCCATCGTCCCGTTCTGCCACTCCATTCGGGCGTCTCCGTCCGCAAGCTCCTGATCTGTCGAAATCTCAATGGCAGTTGTCGAAGACTGAAGGGAAAGCGCGGCTTCGATAGCCGAGCCATGCTCTTCAAACGTCGACTCCGACATCCGAATCCGGAGTTTCGGACTACCCATGGCAAGGGTCAGAAATCGTTTGATCTCGGCGGCAGCCCTTTCCGATGATCGGGAAAGAATGAGTTCGGGGAAAACTTTTTCACAAGCGCTCAGCGCAAAGGCAACCATGTCGGTCTCCAGCGCATCACGGTGCGTGGCAGCATCTTGGCAAAGCGTTTCGCAATGTCGCGCGATCGTGTCCAAAGCGTTGGTTTGGCCGGACTGCTGGTCCGCCTCAAACGCGGCGCGTCCGTCCAGCATACCCTGTCGATGACCAGCCTCAAAAGCTTCCGAGCGGGCAAGATCAAGATCGTTTTGGGCACGCGTGTGACTTTCCGCCAACATGCCATTTCCAGGTACGTTGGTCTTCGCTTCCAACGTCATTTCTTCGTCAAAGTTTCGTTCAAAAAGATACGTCATTCACTTATCCTGCCGCCGTCGAGGCCAACCAGTTCTCGACGGCGTCTCTTGCGGCCTCCGGCTTGCTCGAGACCAGCGCTCCAACGCCGTCGACCTTCACTTTCGAGACGCCGCCTTGAATGGATGCGATCGCGACCGTTTCCGAGTCTTCGTCCGTGGATGGCGGCAGAACGACCCCCGACTGCGCTGCGCCACCGGATTCGATCATCTGCACATTTGTGCTGGCGTCGCCGATTCCAGGCGCTTCTGGTGCTGCTTCCAGGCTTGCGACAGGGGCAGGGGCCTCGAGAAGCATGCGAATGGCGGGTTTGATGCCGACGGCAATCACGACCACCACAAGCGCCAGGGAAAAAAGGCCTCGAAGAATTGATGGCACGCTATCCATGATCACGCTCATGAACGAAGATCCCGCCATTTCGTCGACATCCCGAGCTATCTCGACAAATTGCAGACTGTCGACTGATACCGTGTCGCCCCGCTCTGCATCAAATCCGATCGAGGCGCGGATCAGCTCGCCAAGGCGCTCAAGTTCTGCCGGATCGCGCGGCGTAAACGTGACGTTACCGTCGTCGTCGGTAACATACGACCCGTCGACCAGGGCGGCGACCGAAACGCGCTCAACCGTACCCGGCTCGGTGACGGTCTCGGTCATCGTGCTACCGATCTCGAAGTTAATGATTTCATCGACATTCTGGCTTTCGTTAACAGACCCGGAACCGCCGGCGTCGTCGCCAAAGGGGCTTGGCAGATTGCCCGAAACGCCGACTTCCTGTGATGCCGCCTGCTGATCCCGCGATGTCTGCTCTCGCGTCTCGGTCGAGCGAACCACCTGACCCTCGGGATCAAATCGCTCTGACCGGGTGACTTGTCGGATCGTGCTGAGGTCAACATTAACTTCGACCCTCGCATTCCCGACGCCGACACGGGCACTCAGGATCCCGGCGATCTTACTGGCCAACCGATCCTCGATTTCGCTGGTGCGCGAGTAAAGCCCTGATTCCGCTGTGTTTACGTCGTCTTCCGCAAGAATGGTTTCGCCGGTCGACGAAAGCACGGTAACTTTCTGCGGTGATAGGCCAGGGACAGCCGAAGCGACGAGGGCCCGAATGGCAAGCCCATGACGGCGGCTAATCTCGCCGCCACGGCGGTGCTTGATTACCACCGATGCGCTGGGATCCGGGCGGCTTCGGGAAAAAGCTTCCCGTTCCGGTAAGACCAGATGAACCCGCGCGGCTTCGATGCCGTCAATCGTCTGAACCGAACGCGCAAGCTCGCCTTCCAGCGCGCGCAACCTGTTGACCTTTTGCAGGAAGGAGTTCATGCCCATGCCGCTCATATCGTCAAACAATTCCCATCCGGGCATTCCGTCTGTCGGCAGGCCGGTATCAGCAAGCACTATTCTTGCGCGGGCAATGTCCTCTTTGGGAACGCTCACGACCGACCCGTCTGAAGAAAGCGAAACGTTGAACCCCGCCTGCTCCAACGATGATACGACCCGGCTGGCGCTTGTTGGCGACAACTCGCTGTAAAGCGCGGTGTACGTCGGGGCCATTATCAGGCTCATCCCAAAAAAGACTGCCGTCACCAAGGCGATAAATACACCGCCAAGAACGCCCAGCTTTTTGGGGCCCAGGGATTTGAGATTGACCAATATGTCTTGCACGTGCGCCTCGTTACTTGCCTTTCTTCTCTTTCTAAGCCGCCTCCAAGAATTAAACAAGAATAAAATAATTTTTTCTTGATTTTAATTTTGCTATCTATATGGTGACGCAAAAGGAGACTTCGATGTCCTCAAAGACAGATGAAAAAGCTGAAGACGTCGATGGCACAGCGCAGGATGCGCCCAAGCCGAAATCGAAACGTCGTCTGATAATCCTGGCCGCTTTGGGCCTCGCCATCCTAGGGGGCGGTGCCGGCGGGTATTTTTTCCTGATGCCCGACGAAGAAAACATGGCCGATGCTGAAGAACACACTGAAAAAGAGAAAGCGCCTGCCAAGGAAAAGATGGCCGACGGCGCGAAGAAAATGGAAAAGAGCAGCGACAGCACGCAACATGTGGTCGCGCCTTTCAAGGAAATCATCGTCAACATCACCTCAATCACGGCACGGGGCGAGGCGACGTCGCGATTCCTGAAGCTCAACATCTCGCTTGTCTATAATCCACACATGGAAGGTGCCGATCGCCTTTCCGAACGGCAGGTCTTCATCCGCGATTCCTACATCGATTTCCTTCGGCAACTGAACGAGCGAGATCTCAGCGGATCCGCTGGAATCGCTCAGTTGAAAAGCGAGTTGTTGCACCGCGCGCGAAGTCTCGCGGAAACCGAAGCACCTCAGGAAATTCTGATTGCAGACATGGTGATCCAGTGACCGAAGCGGACACGCAAAACTCGAAAGAAGATGAGTTGAGTGTCGAGGAACTTATGATTCTCGCCGCCGGACAATCCTCCAGATCGCTACCATTTCTCGAAACCAAGGTTGGCAACTTTGTCGATGAGGTGGACGCCGCTCTGACGGATTTCGTCGGAAGGCCAGTGACCACGGAACTTGAAGGATCAGAGACACTAACCATCGGCGACGCGCTGTCTCGACTAGACGAAAGTGGCACCTACCTGATGAGTTTCTCCAAAGAGTGGGACGGCGAGCTTCTGATCTGGTGCGAGACTGATCTTCTGGGTCAACTGGTTGACACGCTTCTCGGCACGGACTCCCAAAAGGAAGCCGGCCCGGATCGCACATTTACACGACTGGAAGCGCGGATCATCCGTCAGTTGGGCGGCAGGGTTTTGGCTCAATTTGGAAGCGCTTTGTCCGAGGTTCGTGAGCTTGAATTCGATGTCACCGGCCTGGAGGAACCATCAACCGAGTCTCACGAATGGGGCGCCGAAAAGGATTGCTTCGTCATTAACTTGTTGATCTCGAAAGAGGAAGTTTCTGGCAAGATGGTATTGGTGCTGCCGTTCTCCACTTTTGCGGTCGATCACGAAAAACTCGCAAGCGAACCAGAGGCCCCACCGGAAGACCGAACCGAAACCTGGCGAACAGAGATGTCCGAGACCTTGGCGCATTCAGGTGTCAAACTGAAAGCCGTGCTTGGCAGTACGCATGTCCCACTTTCCAACGCGCTGTCTTGGCGCGAGGGCAGCACCCTCAGGCTTAGGTCAGGATCTTCTGCAGAAGTTCAAGTCTTATGCGGTGATCACAGCGTTTTCAAAGCCGTTCCCGGGCGCAGAACAAGCGGCGCCCTGGCACTCCGAATAACCAGCGACGTCGAATTAGAGAGGATCGCAGAATGACCGTACTTTTCGATTTTGTGATACTAGTCTTGCTTGCCGCAACCGTCGTCTACGCCTTCATTGTAGAGCGAAGAGTTCAGGCACTTATGCATGCGCTTCACGAGTTGCACCCAACCGTTATGGCGTTTTCCAACGCTGTTGACCGGACCGAGGACTCGGTTGCGATGTTGAAGTCCAACGCGAAGGAAGCCGCAGAGGCGGCAAACACCAACGTCAATGCAACAAGTAAGGCGCCCCAGCGGCCTTCCGAAAACGAAGTTCTACAGGTGCCCGTCAAGGCAGAGCTCATCAAGGGCTTCTTTGAAAGCGCACGTGGGGTGAAGGCATGAGCCATATTCGCAAAACACATCTGATGCTCGGCGTCCTGGCGTTCGCGATCGTTGGCAAGTCCGGATTGCTTGGTTCGGACAGCGACGGCGAAGCCGTCCCATCGTTCAATATCGTAAGCCCGGCATTGGCCGCCGGTGGCAAAGACACCAAGGAAACAAAGATGGAAGGTGAAGCGCCCGAGATGCAGGTTTGCGAAGCTCCGAAGACGGTTTTCGCGGAGATCGCGCACGAGCGATCGCTGCTGGAGGCCCAGCGGAATGCGCTAACCGAGCGTGAAGCGAAGATTCAGCTTGGCCTGGACAGGATCGAAATCGAAGCCCAGCAACTCGGTGCGTTGAAAACCGCGCTAGAGGGACTGATCGAAAGGGTGGAAACCGCGCAAAACGACGACGTGGATCGCCTGGTCAACCTGTATCGCAATATGAAGCCAAAGTCGGCAGCCGGTATCATGAACGAGCTGGATATTGAATCGTCGGTGATCGTCTTGGGATCGATGGCCGAACGCGACGCCGCGCCGATACTCGCCAACCTCAATCCGGACCGGGCACGGGCAATTTCGAAAATTATTCTTGAGCGATCCAAAATGCCAGGTGACCAGGATTTTTCAGGCATTCGGCTTCGCTAAGCGCTTCCGATTTCGTTTCCTCAGCAACTGCGCCGGTCCTGGTACCGGCGCTTTTTTTTGCCCTCAATCCTCTGTCCGAACGCGGGTTCCCGTTGGCGGCGAAACCGAAAGGCTCCGACGAACGCTAAGAACATAGCCGATGATCTCGGCAACCGCCCGCCAATGTTCAGTCGGCACGGTCTCGTCGACTTCGACCGATGCGTGCAAAGCTCTCGCCAAGGGCCGGTTCTCCAAGATCGGTACCTCGGCCTCGCGCGCGATCTTTCTAATCTGCGCGGCAATCAGATCGGTACCTTTAGCAACACAGACAGGACCATTGTCGCGGCCCATTTCAAAGCGCAGCGCAACCGCATAGTGCGTCGGGTTGGTCAGCACGACCGTTGCCGTGGGAACGGCGGTCGCAATCCGCTGCTTCGATCGTTGCCTGCGAATGGCCGCGCGCTTTGCCTTGATATGCGGGTCGCCCTCGGTGTCCTTGTGCTCGTCCGTGACCTCGCGTTTGGTCATACGCTGCTTTTTGTACCACTGGCTTCGCTTCCAGATGACGTCGACGGAAGACGTAAAGAACAAAAGTGCGGTGGTGGCGACGAGTATTTTCAGGGCAGCGCCCAGTCCGTAACTCATCAGCGTTTCAGGAAAGGCATCGGCACTTTGCCAGATACCAACGACCGCCCGATGGCCAATCCAAATTGAAAGTCCGGCGACGATCAGCACTTTCGCCATGTTCTTCCCGAACTCGACAAAGGCATCAGCCGAAAAAAGCCGCTTGAACCCGGCCAGGGGTGATATTTTTGAGGCTTTTGGTTTGAGCCGTTCCAGCGCAAAGACCAGCTCTCCTTGGACAAACACGCCAAACAGGGCTGCCAAAACCAGCACCATCATCACCGGCCCCATGAACGACGCGATTCCGGACTTAAGGTTGCCGACGGCCACGCCAATATCGCTCATGCCGGTCCGGCCGGTCCCGATCTCCACGAAGGCCGCATTCGAGATGACTTCGCCCAAGTCATAACCAAGCCGGGGGAAGAGTGTGGGGGACAGGAACGCGGCAATCAGGAATAGTGAAAGCACCCCCATCAGGTTGGCGGGCTCTTTCGAGCTGGGAACGTCGCCCTTCTTGCGGGATTCCCGAAGTTTCTTTTCCGTTGGCTCTTCTGACTTGCTTAGCTGGTCTTCTTCTGATGCCATGTCTACGCCTCAGAACGACAGTTTCGAAAGCCAGTCCTCATACGACATGAGGAACCCTGAGAATGCCCAGGGCGCACTTACTGCAAGCACCAGAATGCCCAGGAAAATCAATACAGGTACGGCGACAAAGAACACAGGAAGGTTCGGCATCATCCGGTTTGTAAGGCCTAACCCAAGGTTCATAAGCAGTCCCATCATGTAAAAAGGGGCGGTGATGGCCACACCAACATAGAAGGACTTTGCAACTGCCTTTGTCGTTTGCTCACTCAGGTCTCCTGGAATGACCTGGCCAAGCGGGAAAATCTCGTAGGTCATCAGAAGCGCTTGGAACATCATATGGTGAAGGTCCGTGGCAAAGATCAGGGCAACACCGGCCATCAGCATTCCGCTGGCCACCATCGTCGATCCCTCAAAAGATCCGACCGAAGGCGCAAACGCGTTCGACAGTCCGGCAACAAGTCCAATCTGGTAGCCAGCGAATTGAAGCGCCGACAACAGAATACGGGCCGTAAGGCCAATCCATAGCCCAATGGTCACTTCAAGCGCCATGATCGGTAGCAAAATCAAAGGGTCGGTCGACGAAAATCCGTGAGCCGGCGTTGCCGGCATCAAACCGGCAGACAAAGCGACGGCGAAGGCCAGGCGGTGACGCACAGGTACGGTCTGCTCTCCGATCCCGGGCATAAAGATCATCGCTGATCCAAGCCGGGCAAAGACCAGAAAAAAGCTGACTAGCTGCGCCTCTAGAAAATTCGCAAGAACCATCAGCTACCGATCCGCGCCAAAGTCTTAAGCGTTGCTTTGCGATGAATTTCGCCGTGCGAGATGACCTGAGTGCCGGGGCTGACACGTTCCAGCAAAGACCTTACAAAACTCCGCGCTTCAGAACTTACAATGACCGCGGGCCACTCGTCCTTGGTGGCAAATTCCTGGATATGTTTCCGGGCCTGCATCACGAACTCCTGCATTCGAGAGGGCGAGATGACAAAGTTCCTTTCCTCGCCGTTGACATGCATTGATTCCGCAAACTCAGATTCCCATTCCGGCCCAAGCGCGATGACCGGCACAAATCCCTGATCATCAGAGAGAGATTTGCAAATCTGATTGGCCAGACGCTCGCGAACATGATTCGTAACTTGCACAACGTCGGTTTTTTTCCGGGCAATCTCGGCGATGGCTTCGATGATGGCCGGCAGATTGCGGATCGAGATTCTCTCTTTCAGTAGCTCCTGAAGAACCTGCTGGATCAGTATCGTCGGCGCCCCGCCGGGAATGTCGGCGGCAAGCTTCTGATACTCCCGGTCCAACCCTTCGATCAGGCTTTGGGTTGCCCCATAGGTCAGCAAATCGCCCATATGGTCCTTGATCAACTCGGTCAGATGCGTCGTAACCACGCTTTCCGGATCAACCACGGTCAGGCTTTGGGCTTCGGCGGCCTCGGCCTGACTTCTGTCGATCCACAGGGCATCCAGTCCGAAGGTGGGGTCTTTTGTTGCCTCTCCGACAATATCCAGCGGCACGTCCGGGGGCACAATCACCAGCATCCCATTGGGCCGAATTTCACCACGGGCAACTTCGACGCCATGGATCAGAATTGCATACTCACTAGGGGCAAGTTGCGGCTCGTCCATAATGCGCACCGCAGGTAAGACAAACCCGAACTCGCGTGCAAAAAGCATTCGTAAACTTTTGATCTTGCCGGGAAGCGCCGCAGCCGAATGGTTGATCATGGGAACCAGCGCGGTGCCGACCTCCAGCCGTACCGCATCCAGCTTCATCGTATCGCTCAGATCCTGAGTGTCCGCAGCCGTTTGCTCTGCCTCCAAGTCCGCCTCGGTCGCTGCGCCTGCACCGGTTTCCTTTGGCGCCTTCACCTGAATGAAATAACCCAGCCCAGCCAACATTCCCGCCAGCGAAGAAAAGATGACAATCGGAAAACCCGGCAACAGCCCGATTCCAAACAAAAGCGCACCGGCCATGTAGAGGGCCTTCGGATAGCCGCCCAGCTGACCAAGCACCGCTTCGTTGGCGGCGCCTTCAACACCGCCTTTGGTCACAATTATACCAGCTGCCAAGGACACGATCAGGGCCGGAATTTGAGTGACCAGCCCGTCGCCGATTGTCAGAACGGTATAGGCATTGGCCGCCTCGCCAATCGGCAAGCCGTATTGAACCACTCCGATCAATATCCCGCCGATCACATTGATGAGCGTAATGATGATTCCCGCAACCGCATCGCCACGCACGAACTTCGATGCACCGTCCATCGCGCCAAAGAATCCACTTTCGTCTTCCAACTCTTTGCGGCGACGACGCGCTTCTTCTTCATCGATCATTCCGGCGCCCAGATCGGCATCGATCGCCATTTGTTTGCCCGGCATCGCATCCAGCGAAAACCGCGCGGACACTTCAGCGATCCTGGTTGAACCCTTTGAAATCACGACGAAATTAATGACGACCAATATCGCGAATACAACGACACCGATCACGAAGTTGCCAGACACAATGAACCGCGAAAACCCTTCGATAACGCCGCCCGCAGCGCCTGGGCCGGTGTGGCCCTCGGACAGGATCAGCCGGGTCGACGCCACATTCAGCGATAGCCTCAGCATCGTCACCACCAGAAGCAATGTCGGGAAACTGTTGAATTCCAGCGGTTTTGGAATCCAAAGGGCTACCATCAAGATCAGGGCCGACACCGAAAGCGAGACGGCAAGCCCGAAATCCAGCATGATCGGCGGAAGCGGTACAAAAAGGACGGCAAGAACCAGGGTGACGCCCACCGCAAATGCGATGTCGCTGTTTCCCCGGGTCAGCATGGCCATGGGGCTATTGGCTACGGTCTGATCACTCATCAATGCCCCCTAAGGCGAAAGCTGAAATGCAGGAAGGATCGGCTCAAGCTGTCTCGTCGCATAAATGCTCATCGGGCCGCGATCCTGGGTAAGGGCGGCCGACCAGAATCCGCCGGTTCCTCGTTCTTCGCCGTCCGAAGACGCTTCGGGTGGAGGGGCCGAAACTTCAGTTGCGGCCAGACGCTTCAGACTTGGATACATCCGGTTCGCTACTGCAACGTTGCGGCGCAACGACTTCAGATAGTGGTCGCGTTTTTCCGGTGTCAAAGAATGGTATGAACCGGCGGCCAAAGCCCAACTGCCCGTGCGGTTTTTCAGTTCCACCAAAAACCTGGCTGCATAGTCGGCGTTGGCGGCGGGATCGAAACCCGCCTGCAAAGTTGGAAAGGCATCCGGATGCCAGCGGAGGTTGATTTGCATGCAACCCACATCAATCGACCGAATGCCGGCAGCCAATTTCTGCCGCACCCATGCCTCAGCTTCTGACGCGTTGGCAAAGTACCGTCCCTCGCCTTCGGCATTCACCGACCACGGCCAAACCGTCAAAGTACCATCCTTGGTTCGCCCCGCCTCTTGCAACCCGATCCCCAAAAGTATGTTGTCGGGAATGCCGTACTGTTCCTGAGCTTCCAAAATGGCTGCAACGCAGACGCCGCGATAATCGGCGGGCCTCACCTGCACCTCAGGCGCGGGTTGTGCGGTTTCGACGTTATCTGCTACAGGACCGTACAGTCCTGACCAGCCACTGGCCTTTGCAGCACCACAAACCGCAACGCCAATCGCGATAATGACGAAAATCCTCTTCATATCGCGCCGCCCCCAATCCGATCGAAAACAGTTGACGACAGTCGAGAGAGGGTAGCGAAAATGAAGGGCGCAGACGCGATCAACCCCAAAAATATCACAACGATCTTCGGGACGAACGTCAGCGTCATCTCCTGAATTTGGGTAAGCGCCTGAAAGAATGAGATCACCAGACCGACAATCAAAGCCAACGTCAGAACCGGCGCAGAGGCCAGCAAAACAGCCCACATCGTATCGGAAAAGAGTACATAAATATCATTATTACTCAAAGGCTTAAGCTCCCATGCACACGAGCGGCGTCAAATCGGCATCCGCAAAATTTCCTGATAGGCCTGAACAACCTTGTCGCGCATGGCGACGGCGACACGTACTGTTGTTTCCAGCTCAAGCGTAGCCTCGACAACCTGCTGGGTGCTGGCCTCGCCCTTAAGTCCCGCCACCGCTGTTTTGTCGGCCTGTCTCGCAGTTTCAACGGTGCCAGAGACAGCATCACCAACCAAATCGGCAAAACTCGTCACTGGCTTTGCGCCATTGGTGGTCTTTGCTGCCGCAAGATCCTGGCTGTTTTGGTACGCGCCGCGAATTGATGCGGCGGTCACAACAGAGTCGATGCCTGTCATCTCAGTTTCCTACCTACTTCAGAAGATCGATGATTTGCCGGCGCATCCGGCGGCCAGCTTCAAACATGCTTACGTTCGCCTCGTAGCTACGCGAGGCTTCGCGCATGTTGTTCATTTCAAGAATTGCGCTGACGTTAGAAGTACGAAGATAGCCCTTCTCGTCAGCAGCGGGATGGGCCGGGTCAAACTTAATGGGAAGCTCTCCGTCATCCCGTCCGACCGCGGCGACTTTGACCAGCGACGATCCAGTCGATCTATCCAACATCTCTGCAAACGAGATCGTTTTGCGGCGATAAGGCTCTTCGCCTGGCTCAAGCCCGGTTGAACCTGCGTTGGCAACATTCTCGGCCGTCACCTTAAGACGCGCACCCTGCGCGTGAAGCCCGCTGGCCGCAATGGTCGATATTGACTTCAAGGGGTCCATCTGTCGGTCTCCTTATCGAATCCCGGTCACGGCCAACCGCAAAAGGTCATGACCCTTGCGGTACAGGCTCGCTGCCAGCTGATAGTTTTCACCGATTTCGTTCGCCTTGATCGACTGTTGCTCAAGGGTCACCGTGTTCCCGTTAAGGCTCTCGCCCCACGTCTTTTCATCGACGCTAACCTTTACGCCGCCAGCGCCCGAAATGCCGGAAAGGTGCTGTGCGTCGGTTGTTTTCAAGGTCGCAGTCTCGTTGGCCTTCAGCATGTCCGCGAATTCCGAAGTCTTGCGCGCTTTGAAACCGGGCGTGTCTGCATTCGCCACGTTTTCCGTGACGACACGCTGACTTTCAGCGAGCCACTTGAGCCTGTTCGACGCAAGATTAAAAAATGAAGTATCACTCATTTTTCACCTTTTTATTATTAACGACATCATGTATAGCAAGATTAAATTAAGATTAAAAGGGAAAAATTGTGCAAACCTGCTTTTTGATGGCAAAACAACTATTGGATAAGGCGCCAGCCGCACGAGTCACAGGTCAAGTATCTGGCGTTTCCGGGATGCTGATGACAGCTGCAGGGATCGAGAGAGCCGCCGGGATTGGGCAGCGATGCCGTGTAGCTGGGTCATTTGGTGACATGACCGGTGAAGTCGTCGGGTTGAACGCCGCCGGTG
>CAJICO010000170.1_pt1 | contig 36041 bp, 30 predicted proteins | sample 9199701 | NCBI WGS metagenome assembly CAJICO01 (sample SAMEA7708339, study PRJEB35096) | sediment metagenome | biome: marine neritic benthic zone biome [ENVO:01000025]; feature: sediment [ENVO:00002007]; material: shallow marine sediment [ENVO:03000034] sea grass bed [ENVO_01000059] ... | reverse complement strand
AAGTCGGCATGCCCGTCGTCGCGAGCTACGCCCAGCGGTTCGGCGTCTACGAGCAAATGGACCCCTTCCTCGCCAATTCGCTCGGGTCCCAGGAAACCTCGCTCTTCCGCATGGTCTCGGCCTACGCCATGTTCGCCAACGGCGGTGAGCGTGTGGAGCCGACGCTGGTCGACCGGGTGCAGGATCGCTGGGGCACCACGATCTACCGCCACGATCAGCGCGAATGCACCGAATGCGGCGAACGCGCGCTGGGCGAGGGCGACCTGCCACGCATTCGCACAAACCGCAAACAGGTCATCAACCCGATCACGGCCTACCAGCTGACGTCAATGATGCGCGGCGTGGTAGAGCGTGGCACCGCCGCCGGAGCGGTGAATCTGGGCGTGCCCACGGCGGGCAAGACCGGGACGACAAACGATGCGCGCGACGTCTGGTTCGTGGGCTTCACCTCTACCATCGCGGCCGGCTGCTACATCGGCTACGACCAGCCGGAATCGCTTGGTCGCGGCGCCAGCGGCGGCAAGATGTGTGCGCCCGTCTTCCAAAAATTCATGAAGCAGGCGATCGAGAAATACGGCGGCGGACGGTTCGCAATTCCGCCGGGTGGCCGCTTCATCAAGATCGACCGCTACAACGGGGCCCGTCTGCCGGATATGGCCTCGGGCGAGCATGTGGTCGCCGAATATTTCCGCGAGGGCGAACAGCCTGTCTTTGGCATCGCCTTCGATGGCGGCTTTGCCATGGGGGCCAACCTGCCACTCTTTACCGATGCAGAGCTGGGGCAGGTGACGCAAATCGAAACCGGCGACGGGCAGATCATTAACGTTCCCAACCAGGCGACGGCCAACGAAATCTCCGCGGGCGGCCTCTACTAGGCTTCGTCCGGCGGACCGATCCAGAAAAACGGATTGTGCGCGACCTCCCACAGATGGCCGTCGGGATCGGCGAAATAGGCATGGTATCCGCCCCAGTCGGCGCGGGCCGGCGGCTTGACGATCACCGCACCGGCTTCGACCGCCGTTCCCGTCAATTCGTCGACCTCCTTTCCCGACGCGACGTTGTGAGCGAGCGCAAAACCTTCATAGCCGGACCCTTCGGCAGATACGCCCGCGTCTTCCGCAAGGTTTTGACGCTCGCTCAAGCCAAGCCAGGTGCCGTTCAGATTGAAGAAGGCGACACTTGGTGGCGAGTCAATTCGTGGCAATCCCAACCCGTGCTCGTAGAATTCGATTGAGCGCTGAAGGTCCTTCACCGCAAGCGACACCATGCTGATTCGAGGCTTCATTTTGCTCTCCCGGATGCCGACCCGGACTTGATCCGGGGCCTTTGCGTTGAACAAGAGGTCCCGGGTCAGGCCCGGGACACCGTTGTCGTTAATCCTCGGCCTGGGCTTCCCCGCGTTTCAGCCCGGCGACACCATGGGCCAGCGTAACCGCCATCAGTTCGTCGAGCCCGCCATCAAGCACGCCTTGCGTGTCCGTCGTCTTGAACCCGGTGCGTTCGTCCCGCACCATCTGATAGGGGTGCAGCGTATAGGACCGGATCTGGTTGCCCCAGGCCGCATCGCCCTTGTTCTCATGCGCCTCGCTGATCGCCTCGTTGCGCCGGTCAAGCTCCTGCTGATAGAGCTTCGATTTCAGCGCCTTCATGGCGATGTCGCGGTTCTGGTGCTGTGACTTTTCGGAACTGGTCACGACGATACCCGTCGGCATGTGGGTTATCCGCACGGCCGAGTCGGTGGTGTTCACGTGCTGACCCCCGGCACCAGAAGACCGGTAGGTGTCGATGCGGATGTCGGCCGGGTTCACCTCGATCTCGATGTCATCATCGACCACCGGGTAAACCCATACGGCGACGAAAGAGGTGTGCCGGCGCGCGCTTGAATCGTAGGGGCTGATCCGTACCAGCCTGTGCGTTCCGGTTTCTGCCTTGAGCCAGCCATAAGCGTTGTGGCCGCTAATCTTGTAGGCGGCCGATTTGATGCCCGCCTCTTCACCGGCGCTCTCGGACTGAAGCTCGACCTTGTAGCCGTTCTTTTCCGCCCAGCGAACGTACATGCGCGCCAGCATCGCCGCCCAGTCGCAGCTTTCCGTCCCGCCCGCGCCGACGTTGATCTCCAGAAACGTGTCGCTCGCATCCGCCTCGCCATCGAGAAGGGCCTCGATCTCGGCCTTGGCGGCACGATCCTGCAGGGCGGTCAGGGCGGCTTCGGCTTCGGTGACGACCTCATCGTCGTCTTCCATCTCGCCAAGCTCGATCAGTTCGACATTGTCCGACAGTTCCTGGCGCATGCCCGTCAGGCGCTCTATCGCATCGACCAGTGCTTGCCGGTCGCGCATTAGCTTTTGGGCCGTGTCGGGATTGTCCCAGAGATTTGGGTCCTCGACCCGGGCGTTGAACTCTTCCAGACGATGTTCTGCCGTGTCCCAATCCATTCGCTGGGCCAGAAGGTCCAGCGATTTTTCGATAGCGGCGACCGCGTTCTCGGTCTCGGCGCGCATTGGGGGCCTCCGGATGACTGCTGGCGGGTGATAGCAATGCGCCCAGTCAGCTTCAAGCGAAGGCGAGCGGATTGACAGGGATCAAGTTTTCGCGGACCCCTGATGATAGGATTTTCTGATGGAACAAGAACCCCAGGCGGTTGAGCCCAGCCCGATCCCCGAGATCGCAACGGTGACATTCCCCGAACTCTACGCAGCGCTCAACGCCGGGCTTTGGGATTTTCGCCTGGCACCTCAGTTCGGGATCGCCTTCAGTGCGTTTTACGTTCTCGGCGGGTTCGCGCTTTTCTGGCTCGGGGCCGGGACCTTTCTGTGGACACTGGCCATGGCGCTTGGGTTTCCGCTGCTGGCCCCTTTTGCAGCGGTCGGGCTTTACGAGGTCAGCCGCCGGATCGAGGCGGACGAACCGCTGATCTGGCGCCAGATTCTTAGCGTGGCCTGGCAGGAACGCCGCCGTCAGCTGCCCTGGGTCGGTGTGATCCTGGCGCTGATATTCCTTTTCTGGAGCTTCTTCGCCCATATGACCTTCGCCATGTTCATGGGGCTGTCGGCGCTGACCAATGTCTCAAGCAGCCTTGACCTCTACCTGACGGGCAGCGGCCTGGCCATGCTCGCGGTTCAGGCAATTGCGGGCGCGGCAGTGGCTTTCCTAACCTTTGGCCTGACCGCCGTGTCGCTGCCGCTGCTGGTCGATAAGGAGCTCGACTTTATCACGGCCATGCTGATCAGCCTGGATACGGTCAACCGGAACCGGGCAGTCATGGGAACTTGGGCGGCGATCATTGCCGGGGGGCTTTTCCTGGCAATGCTTCCCGCATTCCTTGGTCTGTTCGTGGTGCTGCCGGTCCTCGGGCATGCAACCTGGCACCTATACCGGCGAGCGCTATATCACCCGATGGAATGAAAAGGGGCGCCGCATTGCGACGCCCCCGGATTTAATTGAATGCACCGTCGCTCTAGGCTTTGGCTTCCGCCGCTGCCGCTGCAGGCGCCGCTGCCGCTGCCGCCGGTGCCGGCTTCGAGCCGCCGCCGGTCTTGTTGTTCAGCGGGTCTTCCTGACGCTGAACCGAGCCCTCGAAATGGGCACCCGATTCAATCGCGATGGTCTTGTGAATGATGTCGCCTTCCACGCGCGCGGTGGAGGTCAGGCGCACCTTGAGGCCCCGAACTTTGCCCATGACACGGCCATTCACCACGACATCGTCGGCGATGCATTCGCCCTTGACCGTGGCACCTTCGCCGACGGTCAGAAGATGTGCGCGGATATCGCCTTCGACATTGCCTTCGATATTGACGTCACCGGTCGTTTTGATGTTGCCGGTGATCTGAAGATCCGCCGAAAGTACCGATGCCGGGGGCTTGGCTTTCGATGTGCTCGAGGGGGTATCGCTCATTTTGGGGGCCTTTTCTTCGTTCGTAGGCTCCGCCCCTTGGGCGGGACCGGGTTCGTTGATTTTGCTTTTAGAAAACATCTCTCGCTGCCTTGATGTATTTCATTGGGTTGACGGCTTCCCCACCCATACGCACTTCGTAATGGAGATGGGTTCCCGTCGAACGTCCGGTGTTTCCCATATCACCGATCCGCTCGCCACGCGAGACCCTTTGACCAACACTCACACGGATCCTCGAGAGATGTGCGTATCTCGTCTCGAATCCAAAATCATGCTTTATCTTGATAAGATTACCATATCCGCCCTGCCGGCCGGCATGGACCACAACACCGTCCGCCGTTGCGTGTATCGGTGTGCCAGAAGCGCCGGCCCAATCGTGTCCTTCATGCATCCGTCCCCACCGAGGACCGAAGCCGCTGGTTGACCTGTAGTAACCAGTGACCGGGAACCCGAAGGGCAGATTCTGCGCGGCTATACGGTAGAGGTTCAAATCGTCCAACTGACCCAGAACCTCATTGGCCCGATCGGTAAGAGGGTCGGGCGCAGCTTCTTCTCCGGTAGGAAAAGTTATCGGCATCCAGGGTCCGCCCTGGCCCGAATAGCTGCGCCGCACCTGCTCGATAATGCTGTCGGTGGGCAGTCCCACGGCGGTGAACATCTCGTCGATAGGTTCAAGCGAGGTTGTCACCGCTTCTTCGATCTGGCTGAAAATTCGTTCGTTCCGCTCGGCTTCGAGTTTCTGGTCATAAGCGATATCTTCAAGGAGCGTTTCCGCCTCGCTCATGAAGCTGGTCATGTCGTCCCGCTCTTGCGCCAGATCGCCAAGCGTTAGGGTCATGACTTCCAGGGTCGATTCCAGGTCAGCCATCCGTGCGACGTCCGGCTGATCGGCTTCACTTTCTTCCAGATCCGCCAAAAGCGCCTCGGATCGGCTACGCGCCTCGTCGCGTTCCTTCATGGTCTCGCGGAGCGTGGAAGCGATCACTTCGATGCCGGTTTCCAGTTCGCGCCGCCGATCTTCGGATTCGAGCAGCCGTGACTGCATGGCAGACACTTCCGCAAGCGCCACCGAAAAACGCTCCTGAGCGTCCGAAGCTTCTTGTGCCCGCGCGTCGCGCTGGTGGCTGATTTCATTCAGCCGCGCTTCGTAAACGGCCTGCTCGCGGAGCGCCTGTTCGCGTATGTCTCCGGCCCCAAGGCTGTGCATGACGAGGATGGCCGATGATACGATCGTCCAGCCCAGCAAAAGCGCACTGCCGGTCACGCCGACGAACTGGGTCGCGGGCGAAAGGCGGATGAAGCGGGTTTCAGTATCCGAGCGAAGAAACAGACGTTGTTCCGGAAACGTGCGTTCGATCGCCGCGTGCAAATTCGAAGTCAATGAGGTCACGAAGGTCCTGTCCTGTACCTTTGAATGCTATTTCAGGCCCTGTCCCGACCTGACCCTGAAAGTGTTAATGGTTGGAAAAATGTCAGGCAAGGATGCCGTTCCCGGGGGGCATCAGCCGGGGCAATTAGGCGGATTTTTGCCGATAAATCAGCCAGTTTCGCTCAATGGCCAATAGAAATCCGGGGGCAAACCAGCCTCGGCGCGCTTTTCTTCGTTGAAGGGCGGTTTCAGGGGGCCGTGAAAATAGCGCCGGACAAGTTCATGAAAGACCGGCTTCGGGTCCAGATCATGGCGTCCGCAAAGAAAATGGAACCACTTCGAGCCATAGGCGACGTGCCCGACTTCCTCGGCATAGATCACCTCCAGCGCGGCAACGGCCTGCTCCTCTCCGGATTTCCCGAAAATTTCGATCATTCCCGGCGTTACGTCGAGCCCGCGCGCCTCAAGAACCATGGGCACCACAGCAAGCCGACCCATCAGATCGTCCACCGTATCTTCGGCGGCCCGCCACATGCCCGCATGAGCGGGAAGCTCGCCATAGAAACTGCCCGCCGCTTCAAGGCAGTCGGATACCAAATTGAAATGTTTCGATTCTTCGTCCGCCGCACGCACCCAGTCGTCATAGAAACCCAAAGGCAGTGGCGTCGTCGAAAACCGAGCGATCAGGTCCCAATGCAGGTCCACCGCGTTCAGTTCGATGTGCGCCACCGCATGCAACAGGGCAATCCGGCCCTTTGGCGTTCCCGGGCGGCGCTTCGGCACGTCGCGCGGATTGCGCAACTCAGGGCGCTCGGGCCGGGCCGGGCGGAGCGGTGGCGCGGCGCTGCCGATCTCGATATTCTCTCCGGCCTCGCGGGCTTTAAACCAGCGCGCCGCATGGGCGCGGCTGATCGCGGTCTTCTCCCGCCCGTCGGCGGTGGTCAGTACCTCGACCGCCATTTCGCAAAGCGTTGCCATTCTGCCGCCTTTACCGCTGCTTACTCCAAATTTTAAAGTTGGGTTTAAATGCCGAACGTCAGAGAATACATCCCGGATGAGGACCTGAATGGCCGAAACGGAAAAACAGGAAAAACCGAACCGGCGGCAGAAAGCCGTTCGCCGTGGCAGGGCAGGCCTGGGCATGATCACCAGCCTTTCCGTGGCCGCGCTGGTGTTTCTCGCCCTTGGCCTGTCGATTTCGGGGCGCACCATTCCGGTGCCGGAACGTCTTCGCGCAACCGTCGAAGAGCGGATCAACGAACGCCTTGCCGAGACGCCCATGTCGCTTGGCGGTATGTCGTTCGCCCTCGGACGGGACGGGGTGCCGCAGCTTTTCATGAGCAATATCCGGCTGGCCGATCTGCAAGGCGGGGCGGTGGTCGAGTTGAACACCATCGGCGCCGAACTGTCCCTGGGACGGTTGCTTCGTGGCGAAGTGGCGGCTTCCAATCTCGCGCTTGCCGGGGCGCAAATCACGTTCCGCCGTACGGCCGACGGAGACTTCGCGTTCCGCTCGGACCCTGGTTCCGAGGCGGAAAGCCTTCCCGATCTGCTCCAGCGCATTGACCGGACGCTGGAAAGCCGAGCCCTGGCAACGCTTGAAGAGGTAACGGCCAGCGGTATCGTCTTAACTCTGGAAGACGCGCGGAGCGGACGCATTTGGCAGGCCACCAACGCCGCCGCCATCGTCAGGAAAACGCCGGAGGCGCTTTCCCTGTCGATCACTTCCGACGTTTTCAACGGCACTGATGATATCGCGCAGATGCAGCTTTCGCTTTCGCGGAACCGGGACAACGGGCGGGTCAGCATCGGAGTCAATGTCAATGAAATGCCCGCGGCGGATATTGCTCTGCAGTCGCCGGTTCTGTCATGGCTATCTGTTCTGGATGCCCCGATTTCGGGATCGGTTCGTGCCGGAATCGGCGCCGAAGGCGAACTGCTTTCGCTTGCCGGGACGCTCGATATCTCGGCGGGTGCGCTGCAGCCTGGCGCGGATATTCCTCCGGCGGAGTTCGACGCGGCGCGCGCCTACTTCGTCTTCGACCCGGCTCGCCAGCGAATCGACTTCTCGGAAATCGCGTTCGAAAGCGACGATGGGAGCCTGCTGGCTTCTGGCCACGCCTATCTCAGCGAGCTTGAAGGGCCGTGGCCCACCGCTTTCCTGGGGCAATTCCGGGTCGATCAGCTGAATTACGACGGCGGCGGCGTATTCCAGGGACCGGTTGCCTTCGAGGACATCCGTGCCGACCTCAGGCTACGGCTGGACCCGTTTACCGCCGAGCTGGCCCAGATTTACATCGACAACGAGGACACGCCGGTTCACGCCTCGGGATTGATCGAGGCCCGCGAAGGCGGTTGGCACGTTTCCATCGATGCCAGCTCTCCCCGTATTCTCTCCGACCGTGTTCTGGCGCTGTGGCCGGTGAAAGTGTCGCCGATCACCCGTGGCTGGCTCGGTCGCAACCTGAAGGCGGGCGCGGTGGTAAACCCTTCGGCCGCCGTCCGCTTCCATTCGGGCGAGAAGCCAGAGATTTCGCTGTCGTTCGAAGTTCAAGACGGCACGGCGCGCTTTCTGCCCAACATGCCCGAACTCACCGGCGTCTTCGGCAAGGCGACGATGCGGGATCACAGCTTCACTCTCCATCTGGAACGGGGAGGGGTCACCGCCCGCAACGGTGAATACATAGATGCCGCCGGGTCGGTCTTCTCGGTTCCCGACGTCAGGCCAAGACCCTCCTGGGGGGATATCCGGATTGTGGCGCGCGGTACGCTCGAGGGCGCCCTGACGGTTCTCAACAACCCGCCCATCCGCATAATGGAACGCGCCAATCGGCCGACCGACATTGCCGAGGCCTTCTCGGTAGCCAATGCCCGCATAAGGCTGCCGCTTGAAGAAAACATCAACAACGATGCCCTGAGCTACTCCGTCGCGGCTCAACTAAGCGAAGTTCGCTCTGACCGGCTTGTCGAAGGTCGCGTCTTCAGCGCCAGTGCCTTGGAACTGAAAGCCGACAACGACGGTATCGGCGTGGAAGGTGACGCGCGTCTGGATGGCCTGCCCCTGACGGCGAACTGGCGTCAGCCGTTTGGCGAAGCCGCCGCGGAAGGCGGGCGCATCACCGGAGATGTCACCCTGTCGCCTGATGGTTTTGAGACTTTCGGCATCCCTTTGCCCGTTGGTTTCGCTTCGGGGTCGGCGCAAGGGCAGTATGATCTGCGGCTGCCTCTGGACGGTCCCGCGCGCCTGTCGGTCACTTCAGACCTTGAGGGTCTGATGCTTGCCATTCCCTCCCTCGGCTGGCGCAAATCGGCTTCAGGAGAGGGATCGCTTGCCGTGGATGTCGCGCTTGGCGATATCCCCGACGTTCAGACCCTGATGCTGTCGGCGCCAGGTCTGAGCCTGGGCGGTAATCTGGAATTCACCGAAGACGGGTTTCAGGCTGCGAACTTCCAGGAGGTGACGGTTGGCGATTGGCTGCAGACATCGGTACGGCTGGCGCCGTCAGCAGGCGGAACAACGCTTTCGGTCAACGGCGGTACCGTTGACCTGCGGCAGCTTGATCTCGACAGCGGCGACAGCGGCGGTGGTTCAGACTATGGCCCGATTGCCATGCAGTTCGACCGGGTGATTCTGTCGGACAGCCTTTCGCTCACCCCTTTCGCCGGTCAGATCGGGCCTGGGCCATTCGGCCTGTCGGGTGAATTCGAGGCCCGCGTGAATGGCGGAACGCCGGTAAGCGGAACGCTTGCCCCGGCAAACGCAGGCACCGCCATCCGTGTGCAGTCTTCTGATGCCGCAGGCGTCATTCGCGACGCTGGCCTGACGCCGAACGCCCGGGAAGGCAGGCTTGATGTCGTGCTGACGCCGGTGGCCGGCGCGCCCGGCGGCACCTACGATGGCCAGTTCCTGATCGAGGATGTGCGGCTTCGCAAAGCCCCCCTGATGGCCGATCTCCTCGATGCGATCAGCGTCGTCGGGCTGATCGACCAGTTGGACGGCCCCGGGATCAAGTTCGAAACCATTGACGGGCGGTTTCGCCTGAGCACGCGGCGCCTCAACCTCGTTCAGGCGGCGGCGGTCGGCGGTTCGCTCGGCATCTCGGCCGATGGGGTCTACGATTTTTCCAGCAAGGCGCTGGACATCAAGGGTGTGATTTCGCCGGTCTATTTCCTGAACGGCATCGGCTCGGTCCTGACCCGGCGGGGCGAGGGGTTGTTCGGTTTCAATTATCGCATGCGCGGGTCGGTTTCGGACCCTCGCGTGGGTGTCAACCCGCTGTCGATCTTTACGCCGGGCGCGTTCCGGCAGATATTCCGCCGCTCTCCGCCTCAGAGCCAGTGACCTGAATGCGCCTTTCCGAGTTTGACTTCGACCTGCCAGAGCGGTTGATCGCGACGCGCCCTGTGCGCCCGCGTTCGTCCTCGCGGCTGCTGGTGGCAACGCCTTCCGTTTTTACCGATGCCCGCGCGATAGATCTGCCCAGGTTTCTCAGGCGAGGCGATCGGCTGGTCCTGAACGACACCAAGGTGATTCCGGCCCGCCTTTCCGGTGTCAGGCGCAGGCAGGGCGCAGAGGGAGTGACCGAGGCCCGGATCGAAGCGACCCTGATGGCACCCTTGCCGGACGGCTGCTGGTCGGCATTGTTGAAGCCGTTGAAGAAAGTGCGGGACGGCGAAACCATTCTGTTTACCCGCGACTTGTCGGCCATAGTTGAAGGCCGGGAAGAGGGCGTGGCCAGACTGCATTTCAACCTGAAGGATGGCGACTTCGATGCAGCTCTGGCTCTGGCGGGTGCCATGCCGTTGCCGCCCTATATCGAAGGCCGCCGCGCCGCCGACGACAGGGACCGCGAGGATTACCAGACCGTCTGGGCCCGGCAGACAGGGGCGGTGGCGGCGCCGACCGCCTCGCTCCATTTCGACAGTGCCCTGCTGGAGGCCCTGGATGACGCCGGCATCGAAAGAAGCTTCGTGACCCTCCACGTTGGCGCCGGTACCTTTCTGCCGGTGAAGACCGACGACGTATCACAGCATCGTATGCACGCGGAACGTGGCGAGATCACCGAAAGCGCCGCTGACCAGATCAACGCCACCCGCGCCGCCGGCGGGCGCATTGTTCCCGTGGGCACAACGGCCATGCGGCTGATCGAAACCGCCGCCCGGGCCGACGGATCCGTGCCGGCCTGGCAGGGTGAAACCGATATCTTCATCGTGCCCGGCCACAGGTTCCGCGCCTCCGACGCGCTGATGACGAATTTCCATCTGCCGAAGTCGACCCTGATGATGCTCGTGTCGGCTTTTTTGGGCCCCGAGCGCATCCGCGAGACCTATGCCCACGCCATACGCGCGGACTATCGCTTCTTTTCCTATGGCGACGCCTCTCTTCTCTTGCCGAACGAGTGAAAATTCGACACATGCCCGTCGTAGACAGGCATGTCGCTGAAAGCGATTCGAACTAAAGGTCCGCCAAAAGGAGCAGGCCGAAATGTGGCAGGTATTGACGAGCACCTGGGCGCTGATGCTTGGGATGTTTCTGCTGATGGTCGGCAACGGCCTTCAGGGCTCGCTCATAGGTATTCGCGGATCGATCGAGAATTTCTCGACCAGTGAACTGTCGATCATCACCTCGGCCTATTTTGTGGGATTTCTGTTCGGTTCTCGTGTGACCCCCGGCCTGATCGGGCGGGTCGGACACGTTCGCGTTTTTGCCGCGCTGGGATCATTTATTTCGGCGGCGCTGATCATGTTCCCCGCGATCACCGAGCCCTGGGCCTGGATCCTCTTGCGGGTGCTCTTTGGATTTTCATTTTCCGGAGTCTACGTGACCGCGGAAAGCTGGCTGAACAATGCGGCGACAAATGAAACCCGGGGCAAGTCGCTGTCGCTTTACATGATTATTCAAATGCTTGGCATCGTTTCCAGTCAGGCGCTTTTGAACGTCGCGGATCCGGCGGGGTTCATCCTGTTTATTATCCCCTCGGTTCTGGTATCTCTGTCCTTTGCCCCGATCCTGCTGACAGCCACAAGAACGCCGGCGTTCGAGGCGACCAAGGCGATGAACCTTGTGGACCTTTACAGGACTTCGCCCACCGGGATCGTGGGCATGTTCCTTATGGGGTTCATTTTCTCCGCCCAGTTCGGAATGGCATCGATTTATGGCACGGCTGCGGGGATGAGCGTTGCGGAGATTTCTCTATTCGTGTCAGCGATCTTTTTCGGCGGGATGGTGTTGCAGTTTCCGTTCGGTTGGTTGTCGGACCGGATGGATCGGCGCATTCTGATCTTCGGTGCGGGCATTGGCGGGGCATTGGCGGCGGTGCTCGGGTGGAGCTTTGGCCACAGTTTCGAGGCTGCGCTGATTGCCGGCTTCCTGTTGGGCGGCGTCTCGAACCCGCTTTATGCACTCCTGATTGCCTACACCAACGACTATCTGGGCACCGAGGATATGGCGGCGGGTTCAGGCGGGCTGATCTTCGTAAATGGGATGGGGGCGATCCTCGGGCCGGTTATTACCGGCTGGGCCATGTCGATGATTGGGCCGGGCGGGTTCTGGGCATTTCTGATGGCGACAATGATCGCCATGGCCGCCTATGTCGCCTTCCGCATGACACAGCGCCGCTCGATCTACGCCGAAGAAGATGAATACGACGCGGTCGCCTATGCGCCGGTGCCGCCGACCGCGACCCAGATCGTTGTTGAAGCCGCGCAGGAATACTATGCCGAAAATGCCGAAAGTGAGGACGGTGATGGCTCGGATGGCCGATAAATACTTGAACGATTGTGAAGATATTGTAACGATTCGATTGTCCCGGGGGGGATACGAGTGTGGCGAAGGGTATGAAAAAATGACGAACCCCGACGAATTACTTAGTTTTTGGTTAGACGAGGCCGGCCCCAAGGGTTGGTACATGGGCGGAGAGGAACTTGACCGGGAAATCCGGGATCGTTTCCAAGACGTTCACAAAAGCGCTTGCGAGGGCGCATTGTCGCTCTGGTTGACCTTTCCGACCGGTACGCTCGCCTACATCATCCTGCTGGATCAGTTCTCGCGTAACATTTACCGGGGTACCGCCCGGGCATTTGCCACCGACAAGCTGGCCAAGGCGGCTGCCAAAGCGGCAATCTCGAAAGGCTGGGATATGCGGATCGACGAACCGGCCCGGCAGTTCTTCTACATGCCGCTGGTGCATTCCGAGTGCCTGGTCGATCAGGACCGGGCTGTCCGGCTTTTCAAGACGCGGATGCCCGAGACCGGCGAAGGTAACCTGACGCATGCACGCGCGCATCGCGAGGTCATCCGCCGGTTCGGCCGGTTCCCGACCCGCAACGAGGCACTTGGCCGAAGCTCCAACGACGGCGAGAAAGGGTATCTCGACAACGGGGGCTACGGCGCGATTGTCAAGGAACTGACCGCGACCGAGGCGGCCTGAACCTGCCGGTTATCCCGGTCGGCAGCGCATAGCGGCCATGCGCCGCAGCATGGTGACTTTCGGCCTATGGTGTGCCAGATAGTTTAACGTCAAACTATCTCGCGGGAGTTCACCATGGCTGCAAAATCCTTCGATGTCGTTATTATCGGCGCTGGCCCCGGCGGCTACGTCGCCGCCATTCGCGCCAGTCAGCTTGGATTGAAAACCGCCATCGTCGAGCGCGAGCACATGGGCGGCATCTGCCTCAACTGGGGCTGTATCCCGACAAAGGCGCTGCTCCGCTCTTCTGAAGTTTTCCACCTGATGCACCGGGCCAAGGAATTTGGCCTGAAGGCCGATGGCATCGGCTACGATCTGGATGCCGTGGTCGACCGTTCCCGCAAGGTCGCCAAGCAGTTGAACGGCGGCGTCGGCCATCTTATGAAGAAGAACAAGGTCGAGGTTGTCATGGGCGAGGCGACGCTTCCTGCCAAGGGCAAGGTCAGCGTCAAGACCGACAAGGGCACCGAAGATCTCTCCGCCAAGAGCATCATCCTTGCCACCGGCGCCCGGGCCCGCGAACTTCCCGGGCTTGAAGCGGATGGCCAGCGCGTCTGGACATACAAGCATGCCCTTCAGCCGCCGCACATGCCGAAGAAACTTCTGGTCATCGGCTCGGGGGCCATCGGCATCGAATTCGCCAGCTTCTACAACACCCTCGGCGCTGAAACGACGGTCGTCGAGGTGATGGACCGCATCCTGCCGGTCGAGGACGCCGAGATCAGCGCTTTCGCCAAGAAGAGCTTCGCCAAACAAGGTATGAAGATCATGGAGAAAGCCATGGTCAAACAGCTCGACCGCGCCAAGGACAAGGTTACCGCCCATATCGAAGCGGGCGGCAAGGTCGAGAAGATGGAGTTCGACACGGTGATTTCCGCCGTCGGCATCGTCGGCAATACCGAAGGTCTGGGCCTTGAGGCGCTTGGCGTCAAAGTTGACCGCACCCATGTGGTGACCGATGAATTCTGCCGCACCGGCGTCGACGGGCTTTATGCCATCGGCGATATCGCGGGCGCCCCCTGGCTTGCCCACAAGGCCAGTCACGAAGGCGTCATGGTGGCTGAACTGATTGCCGGGAAAAACAAGGTTCATCCCGTGAAACCGGAAAGCATCGCCGGTTGCACCTATTGTCATCCCCAGGTCGCCAGCGTCGGCTACTCCGAGGCACGGGCGAAAGAGCTGGGTTACAAGGTCAAGGTCGGCCGCTTCCCCTTCATCGGCAACGGCAAGGCTATTGCGCTGGGCGAGCCTGAGGGCATGATCAAAACCGTATTCGACGAAAAAACCGGTGAACTCCTGGGCGCTCATATGGTGGGCGCGGAAGTCACCGAATTGATCCAGGGCTATGTGGTGGGCCGCCAGTTGGAGACCACCGAGGAAGACCTGATGGAAGCGGTCTTCCCGCACCCGACGCTCAGCGAGATGATGCACGAAAGTGTGCTCGATGCCTACGACCGGGTGATTCACATTTAGGTCGAGGGACCAAATCTCTTCGAACAATTTTGCGCTAGCGATTCAAAAAGGGGCGCGGACGGCGCCCCTTTTAGTTCGTTTGCTGCAAGTCTTGGTGTCTCTTCATCCGGTCACCGTGTTCTTACGCCGGGCCCTTGCCGCCGGGCCGGTGCCCGTTTGCCGCTGATCGGGCAGACAATGGCGGTCAGATTGTGCTTTCCGGTCATCGCACCGCAGGACACGAAAGAAGAGCTTCGACCATCGAGCGATACTCACGCTGCGCCTTGCGTACCTTGCGGCGGGAATGATGAGTGGCGAACAGTTTCAGTTTCATGTGTCAGTCCTCCTTGATCAGTAGATCGTCGCGCCGCGCGGCAGGCCGCCCACAGTCTGATTGGCTGTTGGGCGTTTCCAGTGGTCGGGCGCATCCCAGACCGGCTCTTCCGAGGTCTGCTCAAGCTCGTAGCGTGTCAGTCCGATGTCCTTCAGCGTCTCGTCGTCGAGAGTCTTCTTTTGGTTCCGTTGCTCGGAAAGCGCCTGGTGTTGCAGCAGGCTGTTGATTAGTGCTTCAAACATTTTGGTCTCCTTGGTTTGCGGCGGTGCCGCGTTTCGATGGGTTTGCCTCACCTTCGTGAGGGCTCTCTCTCAGGCCGTCCCCGCCAGGGGAAAGGCGTGAAAACTTGGGTCAGGTTGCGTGGCGTCGTCCGATCCGGAAGCGCAGATCACGCAGGGCACCGGTCAGCGGACCGGGCGCCGGGCGGCATCTCCGATACTCGATGTGTTCGGGCGCCGTCGGGTCGGCGGGGAATATCTCGGGCAGGAAAGACATCAGGCCGCCCCCTTCTTCTTCAGGGCGCGCATGTCGTTGGCCGTGACGGTCTGCCCGCCGATGCCCCACTCGCCCTCGGCGATCTCGTGAACCCGTACCCAGGTCACGCCGCGCATCATCTCGCCCTCGATCGCGACCATGGTGTTGGTCACGTCTTTGATCATCCGGGCCTTCTGTTCCTTGTCGAAGACACCTTCGATCAACTGGATATCTACCAAAGGCATGTCGCTCTCCTTTCGTTCAGTTGCACCGTCATTCGGTGTGAAACGGGTGTAGAGCGCGCAGAAAATCCAAGCTTGAGGAGAACTTGGGGAATGTCTGGAGAGTTCTTGGAGTTTTCCCCGAAATCGCGCTATTTTCGGCCGTCAGGGGGAGATTCATGCAGTTTGACGACTTGGAAATTGATGCCGAACGCTATGAACTTCGGAAGGGTGGGGCACCGGTTGCCGTAGAACCGAAGGTCTTCGATCTGATCCGGTTTCTGGCCGAGAACGCCAATCGTCTGGTGTCGAAGGATGAGCTTATCGAAGCGGTCTGGGATGGCCGCATCGTATCTGATGCTGCCTTGTCCAGCGCGATCAAATCCGCCCGCCGTGCCATGGGCGAGGCCGATGTGGCCGCCAGCCGGATAAAGACCGTACGAGGGCGGGGATTTCGGATGGAACTTCCTGAAGCGGTGGCGGTGGCAGTGCCGCCTGCCCAGGAGGAACCCCGCCGCCGAATCTTCGTGCAGCCCTCGATCGCTGTTCTGCCACCCGCCTTGTTGCCCAACGGCATTGATTCGGGCGCTCTTCAGCGGCGCGTCTCGGCAGCGGTTGCACGGATCCCCTTTCTGACGGTGGTCGCGCCCTCGGTCGCCAAGCGACTCGAGGGGGCATCGCTCGCGGAATTGAAGAGCGCAATTGGGCGCGGGTTCGTCCTCGAAATCACCGGGCAGGATGGGGCGCTCGACTGCCTGCTGTTTGACGCCGAGACCGGCGGAACGCTCTGGAGCCAGGAGACGCCGATTGGCGATCTGAGCCTCGACGGGATTGTCGCGGAGGTCGTCTTGCGGCTCGAACCGCAGATTGTTCGCGCCATCTATACCGCCCTGGCGATGGAACCCGAGGAACAGAACCCAAAAGCCCTGACCATGCAGGCGCTGGGCACCATGTCGCTAAGGGGCTGGAATCAGGGCGCCTTTGCCGAGGCGGAAGAGAAGCTTCGCGCGGCGATGGCGCTCGACGGCGACCTTTCCTATGCGCGCGCGGCGCTGGCCCTGATCATGGCGCTGGGTCAACGGGTCGGGCTGATGGAACCTGACGAGGCACGCCGCAGAGAGGCCATCGCACACGCCGAACGTGCAATCGAACTTGATCCGACGGTGCCGAACATCCTTGGCCTGGCGGGCTGCGCGCTGGTCGATGCGGGTCAGACGATGCGCGGCAAGGCAATCCTCGAACGCGGCGTGTCGCTCGATCCCAACAACGCGCAATCGCTGGCGGCCCTCGGCACGGCACGCATCATGGACAATGACCTGGACGCGGCGGTCAACATGCTGACCAAGGCCATCGACATCAGCCCCCACGACGGCAGGCTGGCGGTCTGGGGCAGCATGCTGGGCCTCGGCTGCATGATGCAGGGCGATATCGAGCGGGCCATGTCGGAATGCGAGCGCGCCGTTGCCGCTGATGACCGGACGCATCTCTCGCGCATCGTGCTGGCGGCGGTGGCCATGGCCAAGGGAGACGCGGGCGCGGCGGAGGCGGCGCTTCAGGATGCCTACCGGGTGACGCCCGATCTGACCGAGGCGCAAATGGCAGCGGTAATCGGGCCGAAGATGGCGGGGCAGCTTACTCAGACTTTCGGGGGAGCCGGAAGCTGATGCGGTTTCCGGACCGATTTCAGAGGCGATATCAGCGCCGCGGAGGTTTGCGTTTTCGCAACTAGACTGCCAAAGGTTCGCGGCAATGTACTTCGTATCCACTGGGATGATCTCGAGAAAATTGAGTGACCGCTTCGTTCCGCCCTGCAGCATTGGGGGTATGATTGCGACTGTGGTGCGGACGCCATACGGCCGAGTGGTTCGCATTGCCTGGCCCGTTTTACCCAGACCCACCGGCGCCCGTTGGGCAGCAACAGGCTTATCCACAGAAATCTTGCCTCAAACCAGGTGACGGCACGTTAATGTTCTTGTAATGTTCCGACCAAGCCATTGAGTCTCGCGGCAGGCCCGCTATCTCTGTGGTTCGCGCCCATGAGAGGTAGGGAATGGCCGAACAGAAGAACATCGAGGTCCGCGGCGCGCGCGAGCATAACCTCAAGAATATCGACGTGGACATTCCGCGGAACCGGCTTGTGGTCATTACCGGGCTCTCCGGTTCCGGCAAATCCTCGCTGGCCTTCGACACGATCTATGCCGAGGGGCAGCGGCGCTATGTGGAATCGCTTTCGGCCTATGCGCGCCAGTTCCTCGACATGATGGAAAAGCCGGATGTTGACCATATCAGCGGTCTCTCCCCAGCGATCTCGATCGAGCAGAAGACCACTTCGAAGAACCCGCGTTCCACCGTGGGCACGGTCACCGAGATCTACGACTATCTCCGCCTGCTTTTCGCCCGGGCCGGCACGCCCTTTTCGCCCGCCACCGGTCTGCCGATCGAGGCGCAGCAGGTTCAGGATATGGTCGACCGGGTTGCCGCGATGGAGGAGGGGACGCGGGCCTATCTTCTGGCGCCTATCGTGCGCGACCGGAAGGGCGAGTACCGCAAGGAGTTTCTGGAGCTTCGCAAGCAGGGGTTTCAGCGGGTCAAGGTGGACGGCGCCTTCTATGAACTGGAAGACCCCCCGAAGCTCGACAAGAAGTTTCGCCATGACATCGACGTGGTGGTTGACCGGCTTGTCGTGAAGGCAGGGATCGAAACGCGGCTGGCCGACAGTTTCCGCACCGCTCTCGACCTGGCGGACGGGATTGCCGTGCTGGAGACAGCGCCGACAGACGGCGAACCGGAGCGGATCACATTCTCCGAAAATTTTGCCTGTCCGGTTTCCGGCTTCACCATCCCCGAGATCGAGCCGAGGCTGTTCAGTTTCAACGCCCCCTTCGGTGCCTGTCCGGACTGCGACGGGCTTGGGTTCGAGCTCTTCTTTGATGAGCGCCTGCTGGTTCCCGACCAGACGCTTTCGCTTCTCGAATGCGCTGAAACCAACTTCCCCGAAGGCGGCACGCCCTATTTCAAGCAGGCAATCGAGGCCATGGCCCGGCACTATGGGTTCGATCCGCGGGCACGTTGGAAGGACCTGCCCGCCTATGTGCATCAGTTGATGCTATACGGGTCCGGCGAGGAGGAAATTCCGTTCCGCTTCGATGACGGCGGTCGAGTGTATCAGGTCGAACGGCCTTACGAGGGCGTCATCCCGAACATGGAGCGGCGTTACCGCGAGACCGACTCAAGCTGGATTCGCGAGAAGTTCGAGAAGTTCCAGAACCGCCAGCCCTGCGGCACGTGCGAGGGTCACCGCCTCCGCCCCGAGGCTTTGGCGGTCAAGATCGGCGGGCTGCACGTCGGCGAGGTGGTGCAGAAATCGATCCGCGAGGCGCTGGCCTGGATCGAAGAGACGCCGGGCCAACTTTCAAAGCAGAAGAACGAGATCGCCACGGCGATCCTGAAAGAAATCCGCGAACGTCTTGGTTTCCTTAACAATGTCGGGCTCGAATACCTGACGCTCTCACGGGCTTCCGGCACACTGTCGGGCGGCGAAAGTCAGCGCATCCGGCTGGCCAGCCAGATCGGCTCGGGCCTGACGGGGGTTTTGTACGTGCTCGACGAGCCCTCGATCGGCCTGCACCAGCGCGACAACGGGCGGCTTTTGCAGACGCTCAAGAACCTCCGCGACCATGGCAACACGGTGATCGTGGTCGAACATGACGAAGAGGCGATCCGCGAGGCCGATTATGTCTTCGACATCGGCCCCGGTGCCGGTGTGCACGGCGGCGACATCGTTGCCAAGGGCACGCCCGCCAAGATCGCGTCGAACAGGAACAGCATCACCGGCGACTATCTGGCAGGGCGCCGGGAAATCCCGGTCCCGGTGGAGCGACGCGCCGGCAAGGGCAAGTCGGTCACCGTGGTCAAAGCCACGGGCAACAACCTTAAAGCGGTGACCGCCGAGTTCCCGCTGGGTAAGTTCATCTGCGTCACAGGGGTTTCGGGCGGCGGCAAATCGACCCTGACAGTAGAGACGCTGTTCAAAACCGCCTCGATGCGTCTGAACAACGCCCGGCAGACTCCGGCGCCGTGCGAGACCATCAGGGGGCTTGAGCATCTCGACAAGGTCATCGACATCGACCAGCGCCCGATCGGTCGCACACCGCGTTCAAATCCAGCCACTTACACCGGGGCCTTCACGCCGATCCGCGACTGGTTCGCGGGCCTCCCCGAAGCCAAGGCACGGGGTTACAAGCCCGGGCGCTTCAGCTTCAACGTCAAGGGCGGGCGCTGCGAGGCCTGCCAGGGCGACGGGCTGATCAAGATCGAGATGCACTTCCTGCCGGATGTCTATGTCACTTGCGAGACTTGTCAGGGCGCGCGGTACAACCGCGAGACGCTCGAGATCAAGTTCAAGGGCAAAAGCATCGCCGACGTTCTGGAAATGACGGTAGAGGATGCCCAGGAATTCTTCAAAGCGGTGCCTGCGATCCGCGAGAAGATGGACGCGCTGATGCGGGTGGGGCTGGGTTACATCAAGGTCGGTCAGCAGGCGACGACGCGTTCCGGCGGCGAGGCGCAGCGGGTGAAGCTTTCGAAGGAACTGTCAAAGCGCGCCACCGGACGGACGCTCTATATCCTCGACGAGCCGACCACCGGGCTTCACTTCGAAGATGTGCGCAAGCTTTTGGAAGTGCTTCATGAATTGGTCGAGCAGGGGAATTCCGTCGTCGTGATTGAACATAACCTCGACGTCATCAAGACCGCCGACCATATCATTGATATCGGCCCCGAAGGCGGCGATGGCGGCGGTAAGATCGTGGCGACCGGCACACCGGAAGAGGTGGCGGCGGTCAAGGCTTCGCACACTGGGCACTATCTGTCGCAGATGCTGGGCACGGGCGGCAAGGTTGCGGCAGAGTAGCGCGATGGCCAATCGTTGCGGCAGTTGCCCCGGACTTGATCCGGGGCCTCTTCTTCAGTGAGAGGTTCCGGGTCAAGCCCGGAACAATATCGGCAAGGTCTCAGTTCAGGATCAGATCCGCCAGCCGGATAATCTCGATCGCCGCCTTGGTCTCGGGATCGACCCTGACGAGGTTGTCGCCGATCCGCACATAATCGTCGCGCGTCCCCGGCAGGTCGTACCAGTCGTCGTAGCGGCGAAGAACGATGCGGTCCCCGTCGCGGATGACCAGGTATTCCTCGCCGTTCACGGTAACCCAATCGCCGGTCTGAAGCACTTCGTAGGCGTCCTGATCGTAGCGGTTATCCGTGTAACCGTCGTCATGGTCGTCGTCGCCGTCGCCACCGCCGGGATGGGCTGTCACGCCCTTTTTTGCAAGGCCCGGCGGCACACAGGCGGGTGACTTCTTTGCCAGCCCCGGCGGACAATGCTTTTTGTTTTTTGCAAGGGCTTCGCCGGACGAAAGTGCCAGGATCATGGAAGCGGCGATAAGATAGCGGATCATCAGGAATCTCCTGTTTCACCCCCTCTATCCGAGCGAAAAGGCGGAAATGTGGCGTCGAATTTCGCTCGGCGATCCGCTGCCGCACTTAGATAAAGGGCGCCACAGGTTCGGGCCGTTCTTCGCCAAGCTCAATGACTTCGGCCAAATCGAGGCTGCGGTCAAAGAACGCCCGCCCAACCACGACACCCTCGATATTCGGGATGTACTTCAGCCGCCCAATGTCATCGATGTTGCGGGCCAGTCCCTGAGCGATCACGGGGTGTGGGGTCTGTCCGGCAAGCCGCGCGATCACCGCCAGCGAATCCTCGGCATCCTCGATCTTGGCATCAATGTCCGAAATCATCACCGCCGCCAGCGGGTCGCGGTCGAAATGCTTGATAAAGGTATCCGGTTCCAGAAGGCTCGATTCGCGCCAGCCGTGGGTCACCACACGGCCCTGAAAGACATCAACCGCCAGGACCATCTGGTCGGGATGATGCTTGGCCATGGCCTTGAAAATGTTGGGCGACAATACCGCCGTCGTGCCGATCACCACCCGTCCGGCGCCTTTGTCAAGCCAGCGTGTCACCTGATCCAGCGTGCGAATGCCGCCGCCCACTTGCACCGGGCAACCACATTTCATGATGATTTCGGCCACCAGATCGGCGTTGCCATCGCGCCCGTCGATCGCGTCGTAGTCAACGATGTTCAGCCAGGGCGAACCGGCCTCCGCAAAGCGCTCGGCAGTCTTTACCGGGTCCACATGCCAAATGGACGGCTGCGCGATGCGCCCGCGAAATAGGCTTACACAGCGCCCGTTCAGTAATCCGATTGTAGGGTATATCTGCATGGACGCAGACTATCAGATTCTCACTTGCCAAAACAGGGAAGATCGATGCGGCTGTCAGTCTGCCGCGGTCAGGCGGCCAGTTCGATCCAGACCGGCGTGTGATCCGAAGGCTTGGCGCGCGCCCGCACGTCTGCCTCGATCCAGCTGGCCGAGAGCAGGTCGGCGGCTTCCGGAGTGAGTAGGTGATGGTCGATGCGGATACCGTCGTTTCGATCGTAGGCGTTGCGCTGAAAATCCCAGAAGGAATAGTGCCCGCCACCCTGATGGCAGGCGCGAAACGCCTCGGTGTAGCCGAGGTTGAGGATTTCTCGAAAGGCCGCCCGAGACTCGGGCCGGGCCAATGCGTCCTCCTGCCAGGCCTCGGGACGCGCGGCATCCTCATCCTGGGGGATGATATTGTAATCGCCGCACATGACCGCCGGCACCTCTGCTGCCAGAAGCGCCTTTGCCCGCGCTTTCAGCCGTTTCATCCAGGCCAGCTTGTAGTCGTATTTCTCGCCCGGCACCGGGTTGCCGTTCGGCAAATAAAGCCCACAGACACGCACCGGCACCTCGCCCATCACCGTGGCTTCTATCCAGCGCGCCTGTTCGTCACTGTCGTCTCCCGGCAAGCGGCGCGCGACATCCTCAAGAGGCAGTTTCGACAGGATCGCCACACCGTTGAAGCCTTTCTGGCCGTGGGTTTCGACGACATAGCCCAGATCTTCGAAATGCTCGCGAGGGAACGCTTCATCGATCGACTTGATCTCCTGCAGGACCGCCACATCGGGGGCACTGCCGGTCAGCCAATCGGTCAAAGGTCCGATACGCGCCTTGATTCCGTTGACGTTGAATGTCGCAATCCTCATGCGGCCTTTGTGACCCAAGGTTCATCCATCGGCAAGCCGCCGCCTGTTTTCTTCCTGTGTAAAATACTTCGGGGGAATTTGGCCGCAGGCCAAAGGGGGCAGAGCCCCAATCAAGCATGTCTTACCCCGGTCCGGGACGGGCCGGGGCGCCGCCGGGTCAGAGGGAAAAACTGGTGCCGCAGCCGCAGCTTGAAGTGGCGTTGGGGTTCTCGATCACGAACCGGGCTCCGATCAACTCGTCCGAAAAATCGATCACCGCATTCGACAAAAACGGCAGCGAGACCTCGTCCACCACAACCTTCTGGCCGTCGCCTTCCAGCACCAGATCGCCGTCTGCCGGCTCATCCAGATCGATATTGTACTGAAACCCCGAGCAACCGCCGCCTTCGACGGCCACGCGCAACGCCTTCGGCGCGCCCGCGTCCTGGTTGATTTCCGCCAGCCGCGCGAAGGCGCGGGGGGTCACGGTGGGTGGCAGGTTCAGGTCCAAAGGTGAACTCCGGTTTCAATTCTGGGCATTGGTCAATATATGGGCCCCGGGACAAACGAACAAGACGGCGATCCATGGCACAGGCCTATGCCTCCGCCCCCGCGGCCAGCCGGGGACGGCTATATGACGAGGAAGAAAGCACCTTTCGTACGTGCTTTCAGCGTGATCGTGACCGGATCATTCACGCCAGCGCCTTCCGCCGTCTCAAACACAAGACCCAGGTCTTCATCGAGCATGAGGGCGACTATTTCCGCACCCGCCTGACCCATTCGATCGAAGTGGCCCAGGTGGCGCGCACCATCGCGGGCGCGCTTGGCCTCAACGGCGAACTTACCGAGGCGGTGGCGCTTGCCCATGACCTCGGCCACACGCCCTTCGGTCACACGGGCGAAGAGGCGCTTTCCCGTCTCATGGCGCCCTATGGCGGGTTTGACCACAATGCCCAGGCGCTTCGAATTGTCACCAGCCTCGAACGTCATTACGCGCAGTTCGACGGGTTGAACCTTACCTGGGAAACCCTTGAGGGGATTGCAAAACACAACGGTCCGGTCACCGGCGATCTGCCGTGGGCGCTGGCCGAATACCAGGCGCGTCACGATCTTGAACTAGATACATTCGCCAGTGCCGAGGCTCAGGTCGCGGCGATCTCGGACGATGTTGCCTATAACCACCATGATCTGCACGACGGGCTGCGCGCCGAGCTTTTTTCCACCGACGAACTGGCGGAACTGCCCATTCTCGATGGCTGTTTCGCCCGCGTCGACGAGCTCTATCCCGGGCTCAACTATTATCGCCGCCGCCACGAAGCCCTGAGACGTTTTTTCGGCATATTGGTCGAGGATGTGATCGGTGTGGCTGAAGAAAGCCTGGCCCGGATCAAGCCCGCATCCGCCGAAGATATCCGCACCGCGGGCTTTCAGATCATCCGCTTTTCCGATGAAATGGCTTCGGATCTGAAGGTGATCCGTGAGTTCCTGTTTACCCGCATGTACCGCGCGCCTTCGGTGGTGGAAATGCGCAAGAAGGTAACGCTGGTTGTCGACGAGCTTTTTCCCTTCTTTCTTTCATCTCCTGACAAGCTGCCGAAGCAATGGCGCAAGGACGTGCACGAGGCCAAGGACGAAGCGGCGCTCGCGCACATCGTCTCGGATTATATTGCCGGAATGACCGACCGTTTTGCCCTGCAGTGCCACATTCGTTTCGGTGTTGCCGCCAGCTAGCGGATTGTTGCGCGCCGGCATTGACGGAGGCGCTACACACGGGCCAGTGTAGTCGGCATTGGGTTTTCAGGTTTCAAAGAGGTTCACATGCGATTCAATACATATCTCCGGTCATTGGGCCAGGTCTATTTCGAAGCGGCAAAATCGGATTTCAGTGCGGGGCTGCTACGGCGAATGGGCGGAATTTTCGTTCTTGCCGCCAACGATTGCGAACGGGTGCGCATCGACCCCAACAGCGTTCTCGGTATGCAGAGACGAACGGAGGACCGGTGGACCGCGGCCCGGGTGGGCTGGAGCCGCCATTCCCAGCAGATACGCCAGGGTCTGAGCGGCGGGCAAACCCCGACACAGGCCATCTGGAGGCATTTCCAGCGTTTTGGGACCACACCGCAAACGCCGCAACAGGTTCAGCAGATGCTGCAGCCGCAGATGTTGGCGAACGGCCAGCAGGCTTCGGCCTGGATGGTTCCGACGATTCAGTTCCGCCAGCGGCTGCAGAGGGGCGGGCAGGTCATGGGCGATACATTTGGGGCGATCGCGACCATCACCGCCCTGTCAATGACTGCCCGGGACTGGGAGAATGCGACGCCGGAGGAGTGGGACCGCGCCCTGAACGCAGGCGAGGTTGCCGTTGTCGTTGGCCAGATGGCTGGTGCCCATACCGACGCGCGCACCGCGCGCCAGGACATGCAGCGGGACGCCAATATGCCTACACGTTAGGTTTCGCCGCGCTGACGCGCGCCGATCCGCCGGGGGAATTCCATTCCCCCGGACCCCCTTGGAAGTATTTGAAACAGGAAGAAGGACAATTTGATTTAAAGTTTAGCTGTTTCGCTTCTTGATTTAAAAATGACGGGCCCGCCACCCGAGCCACTTCGATTGTTCCTTGCCTGACCTCCCAGCCAGGCCGATCTGATCACGGATGACCTCTGCACCTTGTTTTTGAGGTGGTCTAAGAGGCCGAAGTGAGTCTGGTGCCCGCCGGTTTTTTCGTGCCTTTGGGCGTTGTTGCAACGCGGGGAAAGATGCGCGTGATTCGTTAACGTCTTGAAAACACACCGTACGCTCCTTCTTCCTGTTTCAAGTACCAGGCCCCGGATTTAATCCGGGGTCCGAGGGTCCGGGGAGGGCAAAGCCCTCCCGGTCGGTCGGCGCCGAGAGGCGGCGAAACCTACCTCTGCTTTGCCAACAAACAGATGCCATCCCGCGTCCGCACCGTAAGATGTGCCACCGGCACCGGGACGTTCACAGGACGGAACGAGTATCGCGCCATCAATGCCGCCAACAGGACGGTCGCCTCCACCATGGCGAACCCGGCCCCGGGGCAAACCCGGGGTCCGGCCGAGAACGGCAGCCAAGCCTCGCGCGGCGTGTCTTCACCCTTTTCCCAGCGTTGGGGGTGGAAAGCATCGGGATCGCGCCAGTGTGTTTCATGGCGTCCCAGGTGCCAGGGTGAGATCACCACCTGCGCCCCCGGTCTGACCGCCCTGCCCCGAAACTGCTCTTTCCGTTTGGCCTCGCGCACGAACATCGGCACCGGAGGGTAAAGCCGCAGCGTCTCGCGCAGTACATTGCGGGTAGCCGGCATTGCCGACAGACGCGAAAATTCGGGGGACTCCATGAACTTTCCGGCTTCAACCGCCACCCGCCCGCCCCAGGCGTCGTCCGCCGCCAGACAGTAGAGAGCCCAGCCCAAGAGCGATGCGCTGGTCTCGTGCCCGGCAAGGAAGAAGATCGCCACCTGATCCACCATTTCCTCTTCAGAGAAAGTCGCGCCGGTCCGGGGATCAGCCGTTGTCATGATTTTGGTCGCCAGATCATCGGGCGCCCTGCCCGCCGCGATCTCGGCTTGCCGGTCCGCCACCAGCCTGCCGATCACGGTTCGCAGCCGTTTCGCGGCGTCTTGTACTGCCGGTCGATGGCGCGCCGGCCACCAGGGGATGAGCGCACCCATAATCGCCACCGGTTGCTCGCGCTGAAAGGCGCGGAAGGCATGGTAGGTTTCACTCGCCAGGTCATCCTCTATGGGAAGCGAGAACAAAGTCCGAAAAATCACATCCGCGGTCGCGTGGCTTGCCAGAGCCTCAATATCTACCTCGCCTGGGCTTACCCGGTCCACGGCTGCCTCAGCCGCTGCCAGGATCGCCTGAAAACTCTCCTTCAGCCGCCCCCCCTCGAACGCCGGGTCGATGATCCGGCGTTGACGTTCCCATTCCTCGCCATTCGTCACGAAAACTGACTGTCCCAACAGCGGTTTCAACCCCCGCGTCACACGGTCCGACTTGGGAAAATCGAACCATCTGTCCCGCAAAACTGCCCGCACAAGCGGCAGTTCATTGACCAAATACGATCTGAAGAAGGGCGTACGGAATTCCGCCATCTTGGCGCGGTAAAGCTTTGCCGGTTGCGCCGAAAGGATATCGCGCCGGAACAGCCGCCAGTAGCGCCAGAGCGAAACCCGCCCCTCCCGTGCCCCCGGCTTCGGTGGGATCATGTCATGGTCGAGGTAAAACGAGAGGCCGGGACGTCGATCCGGCTCTGAGACGAGCGGCGGCCGCGAAAGCGCTGCGATAGCGTGCGGGGTCCGGCTGTCACCCGGAAATAGTCGTAATCGCCCGGCAGATCGAAAGCGCAGAGATACTGGAAATGCAGCCGGAAGTAGCGGTGCCTTAGGGCCTCCAGACGCTCGGGCGAAAGGGTCTTCGAGAAGGCTGCCGAAATGATTATCGGCCACTTCTGCCCCTTGGGCGGCGCCACCCCCGAAACCGAAACCGGATCCGACAGGGCAAAGCAGCAGCCGTCGCCTGGCGCGGATACATCCAACCAGGTGAAGTCCTCTGCCGTCGCCAGGAGGCGAAGATCGCGCCGTAACCGCCGGGCCTCGGGCAGAAAACTGACCATGGGGATCACCTGCCCCAGCGTCAGAAGCCCCAATTCCGGGCCGGTCCCCTGAAATCGGTTCGATCGCAGGATGTCGGCGACCACCGACACCGCCAGTTGCGCCCCCGAAGAATGGCCGACGATCAGCACTTCATCGACGTTTTCGCGCAGCGCCGCCTCGATTCGGTGACGCCACTCGTGCAGCCGCGCCTCGATCTCTTCGGGATAGGCGCCGCGCCGCTTTGCCGTATAGGCGTAGTCGTGCATCAGGTAGTAGGCGAAGGTCTTGTGATCCTGTCCCTTGAACCAGCGCAGAATCAGTACGACCACCGGCAGGAAGATCATCCAGAAGACTGTCGTCCCCACGACTGCCCAGACGACCGAACCGGTGTCAGGCGCCGCGCCGAAAAGCCGGTTGAGAAATTCGCCCACCGAAAGCACACCGTAAGCTGCCAGACTGGCAACTGTCGACGCCACCGCAAGGGCAACGAACATCTGCCCCAGAAGCATCAGGACGGGATAGAGTGCGGCCAGCACCGGCCCCTTGGCCAGCCACGACAGACGCCGCAGGGTTCCGGAGGTCAGATAGATCCACGATGTCTTGAACAGCGCCGCGTAAGTGCCGAGGATCCCGCCTTTCATGGAGGTCTGGACCAGATCGTTCCAAATCAGCACATCCACCTTCGAATGTACCTGCATGCCGTCGAATTCCGCCCGCACCTGCCAGCCGGTATCGCTCCGGTCCGATTTCTGCGAAATGCGGAAGCCCGAGATTTTGGCCTGCGCACGACTCTCGGTGCGATAAAGCTCGCGGTATCTGCGTGGCGGATAGGGATCATAGCCGGGGATGTAGAACACCCGGCGCCGCGCCACGTGTGTCTTGCCCCTGTGCAACATGGGACGAACCCTAGCGAAACTCGCCGCCGCCGGGAAGGTGGAAAATTCCGCAGTTTTTTCGCAGGTTACCGGCGGTAAAGAAACAATTCCCGCCGATCAGCCGAAGTTTTGCAGAACCGGAAACTGTTCGTTCAGCCACCAGGCAAAATCGGTGAAGCTGCCGGTCATCATCAGAAGCCCAACCGTCCAGAGCAAAAGACCCATGATCCGCTCGATCCGCTCCATATGGCGGCGCATCCAGGCCATCAGCCCCCCGAGCGACGGGAAGAAGGCCGCAACCAGCAAGAACGGCAGGCCCAGACCAATCGCATAGGCCGCCAACAGCGTGGTGCCGCGCGCAACATCCGCCTCGGTCGCCGCCAGCGACAGGATCGCTCCCAGAATGGGGCCGATGCAGGGTGTCCAGCCAAAGGCAAAGGCCAGACCCAGCACGTAGGCACCGAACATCGATCCGCCCCGGTCGCCAGCATCCATCCGCATCTCGCGGTCAAGAAAACCGATGCGGAAAACCCCGACGAAGTGGGCACCGAAGATCATGATGACCGCGCCGGCGGCCAGCACGAACCAGTCCTGATTGGTCAGAAAGAACCGGCCGAAGGCGCTGGCGGTGAAGCCGAGGATCATGAAAACCGTCGACAGTCCCAGCACGAAAAAAAGCGCCGCGCCCATGGCCTTGCGCCGGGCCCGGCCGCTTGCACCTTCCATGTCGGAAACAGTGACGCCCCCCATATAGGCAAGGTAAGGCGGCACGATTGGAAGAACACATGGGCTCAGAAACGACAAAAGCCCGCCAGCGGCGGCGATTAGAACAGCGGGCAACAGACTTGCATCAAATATATCGATACCGAACATGGTGCTCCTCTTGCCCCGGGCTCAATTCATAGTCGATCAAGCCTACCTCCGGCCAGACACGTGATGTCACAAGTCGGTGGACAAATTGTAACATGGCGCGTAGCGGTCACAAAATGACGCCGGATCAGCACCTTGATGCCCTGGGGCTTTTGTGCCCGCTGCCCGTCCTTAAGGCGGCGAAACGCCTTCGCGCCATGGCACCCGGATCGCTTCTTAGCCTCACCGCCGACGATCCGGCCGCCGTCGTCGACGTGCCGCACTTTTGCAATGAACAGGGGTACGAGCTGGTCTCGTCGATCGAATCCGACGGGGTCCAGACTTACCTTATCCGTAAGCCCTGATATTCGGCTTTCCTCCGGCACGGGGCGCTGGCCTGGAGGGACACCCCCGCCAGCCGATCAGTCGCGAAGCAGACGAAAAACCGAACTCTTCAGCGTCCCATGGACCACCAGCCGCGCCGCCGGGGCTTGTTTTCGTCTGCCTCGGCTTCGGGCGGCGCCATGGCGGGCTCCGGCCGAGATTCAGGCGCAGGCGCAGGCTCGGGAGCGGGCTCCACCGCAACAACAGGTTCCGGCACGGGTTCCGCGGCAACCGGCACCTCTGCTTCGGCGGCGGCAGGGGCATCGCTTTTCTTCCGTCGCGTCCGGCGCTTTTTCGGCGCCTCCTCTGTCGGAGCCTCCTCGGCGGCAGCCGCATCGGCAGGCACCTCTGATGGTGACTGTTCGCTTTCGGCTTCTGCTGCTTCGGGTTTCTTCCGACGCGTCCGGCGGCGCTTTTTGGGCTTTTCTTCCGCCTCTGCCGGTGCCTTTTCGGCAGGCACGTCCTCGGCGGCAGTGTCTTTGGCTGGTTCTTCTTCCGACGCTTCGGCGCTTTCCGCGAATCCGTCAGCCTGGCCCTCGCCGCCCTTGCCACGACGACGGCGACGGCGGCGGCGCTTCCGCTTTGGCTTATCCTCGTCTTCCACAGCAATTGGCGCTTCTTCTTCCGGCGCCATATCTTCTTCAACCTCAGCCATCAGAGAGGCGTCGACCGAAACAACCGGCTGGCTCGCCTCGACCTTGCGGGTCGCGGTCTTGAATTTCTCGACCGAGAAGTCGGGCGAAATCAGGAAAGGATCGGCTTCGAGCCTGACCGCCATGCCGTAGCGCGCCTCGATCTGGGCGATATGTTCGCGCTTCATGTTGACCAGGAAGTTGATGGTCGAGACCGGCGCCTTGACCAGAACCTCGCGCGACCGGCGGCGCACACCCTCTTCCTCAAGCTGGCGCAGTATGGTCAGACCCACACTGTCATCCGACCGGATGAGCCCTGTGCCATGACACGACGGACAGGGCTGCGTCGAGGCTTCCAGCATGCCAGGCCGCAGACGCTGCCGCGACATTTCCATCAGACCGAACCCGGATATCCGGCCCACCTGAATGCGGGCACGGTCGGTCTTCAGTCTATCCTTGAACCGTTTCTCGACGGCGGAATTGTTCTTCCGCTCCTCCATGTCGATGAAATCGATGACGATCAGGCCGGCCAGGTCGCGCAGACGCAATTGACGTGCCACTTCCTCGGCCGCCTCGAGGTTGGTCTTGAGCGCCGTTTCCTCGATCGATCCCTCCTTGGTCGCCTTGCCGGAGTTCACATCGATGGCCACCAGCGCTTCGGTCACCCCGATCACGATATAGCCGCCCGATCTGAGCTGCACGACCGGGTTGAACATGGCGCCCAGATAGCTTTCGACCTGATAGCGGGCGAATAGCGGCATCGGGTCATTGTAGTGTTTCACGTTCTTGGCATGGGACGGCATGATCATCTTCATGAAGTCCTTGGCCGTACGGAAGCCGCCCTCGCCCTCGACCCAGACCTCATCGATCTCACGGCTGTAGAGATCGCGAATCGACCGCTTGATCAGATTGCCTTCCTCGTAAATCTTCGCCGGTGCGATGGATTGCAGCGTCAACTCGCGGATCTGTTCCCAAAGACGTTGCAGATATTCATAGTCGCGCTTGATCTCGGATTTGGTGCGCTTGGCGCCCGCCGTCCGTACGATCAGCCCGGCTCCTGTCGGCACTTCGATTTCGCCCGCAATCGCCTTCAGCTTCTTGCGGTCGGCGGCATTGGTGATCTTTCGGCTGATCCCGCCGCCGCGGGCGGTATTCGGCATCAGCACGCAGTAGCGACCGGCAAGGCTCAGGTAAGTGGTCAGCGCCGCGCCCTTGTTGCCGCGCTCTTCCTTGACGACCTGCACCAGAAGGATCTGTCGGACCTTGATGACTTCCTGGATTTTGTAGCGCCGCTGGCGCTGGCGCCGCGGGCGGCGGATTTCCTCGGTGGTGTCATCGTCGGCTACCGCCTCGATCGAGGCATCCTTTTCCGAAGCATCGGCGGGCGCCGGGGAGTCTTCGACCAGCGTGCCGGCCTCTTGGTCCCCGTCCGAAACGTCGAGGACATCCATGCCGGGAATCTGCGGCTCATTGGCGCCTGCCTCTTCCTGGTCGGATGTTTCTGCCTTTGCCTCCTCCGCGACTGACGTATCAGCCTCAACCGCCACGTCGGGAGTTGCCTCCTCGGTGGTGTTGTCAGTCTTGGTCTCTTCTTCGGTCGGCGCGGTTTGCTCGTCAGCGGGTGTCTCTGACCCACCAGCTTGCGGCGCCACCTCATCGGCGGTCGCCTCTTCAGTTGGCGCCTCGGCAACAACCTTGTCCTTCGCTTCCACTTTCGCGGCCCTGCTGCGGCCCCGCCTGCGTTTCGGCTTCTCGTCCTCTTCCGCTGCCTCAGCCTGGGCAATCGCCATTTCCTCGGCGATCAGCGCTTCCCGGTCCGCGACGGGAATTTGATAATAGTCGGGATGGATTTCCGAGAACGCCAGGAAACCGTGCCGGTTCCCGCCGTAATCGACGAAGGCGGCCTGCAGCGAGGGTTCGACCCGCGTGACCTTGGCTAGATAGATATTTCCTGAAAGCTGGCGCTTGTTCTCGGATTCAAAGTCGAATTCCTCGACCTTGTTTCCATCGACCACCACGACGCGTGTCTCCTCTGCGTGGGTGGCATCGATGAGCATTTTTTTCGACATATTGACTTTCCGCACCCTGTCGGCGGCCTGCCTGGGGGGGCAAGCGTGCGGACATGGTGACTTTTTGATAGGGCGACAGGACACGGCTGGCGCAAAATGCGGCGGCCCGCCAATGGCAGGGAAACGCTCGTACTTTCCCACGCGCGCGTCATCGCGGTTCTTCTCCGACACCTCGTTCGAGGTGCCCGTTCAAGGCCCGGCTGCAGGCGGTTTCCGCCGCGCGGGCAATTCCAATGTTTTAAGGTCACTTCGACCATGATGCCGGACCAGAGCGCCGAAACCCGGCCAACCGTCTGGAACAGCGAAACTTTTGCGGGTGCCAAAGACAGGCATACTTCCCGCTACCTCACAATAAAGGGGGAATGGCAGCAATTACAATGACCAATTGAAATTCAATCGCCGCGCGTGCCGCGCGACACGATGAGTTGGATTTAGGGGCGCTGCCCCTCGGCCCTCCGGGCCTCACCCCGAAGTATTTGCAACAGGAAGAAGCGCAATTTGACTTAAATTTTAGCGGGTTAGCTCTTCATACTTCCCCAAATACGCCGGGGGTCCGGGGGCAGAGCCCCCGGCGGATCGGCTGCGAAGCAGACGAAATCAAAGATAATCGGCGCGCTGCAGGCCGTATTTCGCCATCTTCTCGTTCAACGTGCGCCGGGGCAGGCAAAGCTCGTCCATGACGTTGACGATCGAGCCCCGGTGCCGCCGCATGGTGTTGTCGATCAGCATACGCTCAAAAGCCTCGACATATTCCTTCAGCGGTTTGCCTTCGGTGGTCACCGTCACGTCCGCGGTTTCCTCGTTGTCGGCCATCAATAGCGATGCGATGGTCCCCGATCCGCGCCGCGACTGCAGCACGGCGCGTTCGGCGATATTGACCAGCTGGCGGATATTGCCGGGCCAGGGCGCCTGCAGAAGCTGCGCGGCTTCCTGTGCCGAAACCTCCGGCGACGAACAGCCATATTCCTCGGCAAACTGTTCAGAGAACTGCTGGAAGAGCATCAGAATGTCCTCTCCCCGCTGACGCAGGGGGGGCAAGGTGATCTTCATGGCTGCCAGGCGATAAAACAGATCCGGTCTCAGCGCATCTTCGCAGGTCCGCCCCGGTTCCTGCAGGTTGCAAATCGCAACGATCCGCGTCTCCGCCGGCGTTCCCTGCTCGTTCATCCACGAAAGGAGCCGCGCCTGCAGGGGTTGCGGCAAGGCCTCGATATCCTCCAGCACCAGGGTCCCGCCGCGCGCTTCTTCCAGCAGCGGCAGTTGAGCGCCCTGCTCCGAAGGTCCGAAAAGCCGCGAGGCAAGCGTGTCCTCGTCGTGAGCCGCGCAGGAGAAAAGGACGAACTTCTTGCCGGCCTTGGCACCCACAGCATGGAGCGCATGAGCCACCAGCGTCTTGCCGGTGCCGGTTTCACCCTCTATCAGCACATGGCCATCTGCCTGGCCAAGGTCCAGAATATCCTCGCGCAGCCGCTCCATCACCGGCGAGGCGCCGACCAGCTTTTGCATGAGCCCCGTCCCGTCCGAAAGCTCACGCCTGAGCGCCCGGTTGTCCAGGGTAAGGCGGCGCGCATTGGCGGCCCTCTTGGTAAGCTCGGTCATCTTGTCCGGGTTGAACGGTTTTTCCAGGAAATCGAACGCGCCCACCTGCATGGCCTCGACCGCCATGGGCACATCGCCATGGCCCGTAATCATGATCACAGGCAAAGCGCTGTCGACGCTCATGAGCCGCTTCAGAAAACCCATGCCGTCCATGCCGGGCATCTTTATGTCGCTGACAACGACACCCGGAAAATCGGGTGTCAGCGCCTTCAGCGCGTCCTCGGCGCTGCCGTAGGTCTCGGTATCAAAGCCCGAGAGTGCCAGCCATTGGCTGATCGACTGACGCATATCCTGTTCGTCATCGACAATCGCGACCTTCATGGTCTGGGTCATCGGTCCAACTCCGTCTGTCATTCTGCTGCCTCGGTGCTTTGCGCCGCGAGCGGCAGGGTGATTTCAAATACTGCCCCACCCGCCTGACCGTTTCTTGCGGTAAGGCGACCGCCAAGGTCGTTTACGATACCCGAGGAAATGGCAAGACCCAATCCCACGCCATCGCCGGGGGCCTTGGTGGTATAGAAGGGCTCGAAGAGGCTCTCGAGGTTTTCGATGCCCGCGCCATTGTCGCGCACGGTGATCACCACTTCGTCACCCACTGTCAGAAGGATGCGCACCTGGGGCGCCTTGGTGGCCTTCGTCGCATCGAGCGCATTTCGCAGAAGATTGACCAGAACCTGTTCGAGCCGGATGCGGTCAGCCTCAACGATCACCGGATCGCGCGGCAGGGAGGCGGTGATATCGACCTCGCGCCGCCTGAGTTGCGGCTCCATCATGGAAAGTGCCGACGATACACTATCCCTTGCGTCTATGGGCTCAATCGCGTCCCCGCCCTTGCGCGCATAGGATTTGAGCTGGCGGGTAATCGCCCCCATGCGCTCGATCAGATCGTCGATCCGCTGGAAAGACGAAAGCGCCTCGTCCGACCGCCGCCGCTGCAGCAAGAGCTTGGCGCCCGCCAGGTAGGTCTTCATCGCCGCCAGGGGCTGATTCAACTCGTGGCTGACCGCCGCCGACATTTCGCCCAGAGCGGCAAGTTTCGAGGACTGCTGCAGCGTCTGCTCGGCCACTTCCAGGTGACGTTCGGCCTTTTCACGCTCGGCGATTTCCCGCTGCAGGGCAACGTTTAGCTGGCGAAGTTCAGCCGACTCGCGCTGGAAAAACCGCAGACGCGACGTCGCCTTCCGGTTGGCGAAATAGAAAACCAGCGTCAAAAGAATCGCAAAAACAGTGATTTCCAACGCCAGCACCGCGTTCACCCGCTCGCGGACACCGGCATAGGTGGTAAACGAGGTAATGGTCCAGCCCTGGAACCCGATCCGCGTCTCGTGCCGCATTACCGCTTCGCCCTGCACGTAGAGGTCGCTTGGCAATCCGCCGAAACGCGCCGTTGTCTGAAACGCCCGCTGGACCGCCGATGGCACCGATTCCACCGCCAGGGCTTCCTCTTCCGTACGTCCGCGCCATCGCGATTCCGTGGCCAGTATGATCCGCTTTTCACTGTCTGCCACCATGACAGCATCGGTAAACCCGGCCCATGACGTCTCGAACTTTTTCAGATCGACCTCGACCATAATGGCCCCAATGGGCTCACCCTGGGCTTCGATCTTGCGGGAATAGCCAAAGACCCGGGCGCCTGATTCCAACTGGCTAATGGTGAAAACCGTGTCGTTAGACCGCAGCGCTTCGACGAAATATGAGGCCGAGCGGTGCAAAGATCCGATTTGTGCCCGGTCGGTTGCCGCAACCGCACGCCCGTCGCGGTCCATCAGCAAAAGGCCCTCGGCGGCAATTTCATCGCGATACTCGATCAGCCGCTGGGAGCTTTGGGAAAAGTCGCCCGAGTTGAGCGCGCCGATAAGCGTCGGATCGCGCGAAAGAAGCTGTGGCACAATCTGGTTTCGCTGTAACTCGCTGAGAATGTTTCCAGAATAGAGCACCAGACGCACCTCGGCGCGTGACCGGGTGGTCTCGGTAAACCGTGTGGTCAGGAACTGGTTAGTCCACCACATGACAAGCCCGGCAACCAGGGCAAAGATCAAGACGGCAATTCGGACGCGTGATCTTTTGCTGCCAAGGCCTGATTGAGTTTCGCTCATGGCACTTATTTTACTGGCTCGCGCGCCCTGGCTCAAGCGTGGGCGCCGGCACCGGCCAATGCCGCAAAAAGAAGCGACCCATCAGACCCACCCAAAGCCGGATCGGCCGCGCGCTCGGGATGGGGCATAAGACCCAGAACCCGACGATTCCGCGACAGCATGCCAGCGATCCGATCGACCGAGCCGTTCACATCCTCGGCGTAGCGGAAAGCAATGCGATCCTCCTCGGCAAGTTGCTCGCGAATCGCCTGTGTCGCCTGGTAGTTTCCGTCGTGATGAGCCACCGGAAGGCTGATCTCCTGACGATCTGAGCAACCCGCCGTGAAGTCGCTTTTGGTTGTTCCAACGATCAGGGGCACCGACCGGCAGATGAATTTCAGACCGGCGTTTCGCATCAGCGCGCCGGGGAGGATGCCGGTTTCGAGAAGGACCTGAAACCCATTGCAGATGCCAAGGGCAAAACCGCCCCGCTCCACATGGGCGTGCAGCGCGGAAACCACCGGAGAACGCGCGGCAATGGCCCCGCAGCGGAGATAATCGCCGAAAGAGAAGCCACCCGGTACGCCGACGATATCCGTGCCGGCAGGCAGCGCCGTGTCCTT